>Ga0307372_10000020_pt1 | contig 231337 bp, 190 predicted proteins | sample OX1MG_FD_202533 | JGI IMG/M metagenome (GOLD analysis project Ga0307372, IMG submission 202533) | Soil microbial communities from Risofladan, Vaasa, Finland - OX-1 | ecosystem: Environmental > Terrestrial > Soil > Coastal area > Acid sulfate soil | place: Finland: Risofladan, Vaasa...
GCAACAAGATCAGGTAGGGCACGACGAAGGCCCATTCTTCGTCGCTGACATCAGTTGGATAAGGTGTTCTAGTTTTCATCCTTCATTGTATCACATTTTGAAGTCGAGTCCCTAACAGGCTCTAGAGGAAGAGTGAGCTAGTGAAAGACAGAGATGCATTGAGCGATAAGCAGGGAACCCCCTCTCCCCCGAGCTACCAGGTGTATGCCTGCGGCCCCTTTCTAGTGAAACGCTGGGACGGGACCTCGTATCAAGCGGTGCCGGTGGGGGCCTGGGGCGGGAGCCACTATCCGCGTTTGCTGCTCAAGGTGCTGCTTGTAAGTTCCGGGCGGCAGGCCTCGCGGGGGCGCCTGTTGGAGATCCTGTGGCCCGATATTGATCCCGAAGAGTCGAGCCGCTACCTCAACGATGCCGCCTACCGACTGCGAGCGGTGCTGCGGTCCGCTAAGGGTGGGGAGAGCTTCTTGCTCACCGCCAGAGATACCAGCAACTACGCGCTCGCGGAGCAAGCGGTGCTCTGGGTGGACGCTGATGCGGCACTTGCCCTCCTAGGGCAGGCTGAGGAGACGGAGCGGCAGGGTGGTGAGATGCTCTCGCTGCTTGACGAAGCTGGCGGATACCTTTCACGGGGAGAGTTTTTAGCAGAGGAAGAGTATCTATGTTTCTACGGAAGACGGGCGACAGTAGCGCGAGCACGGCGTGGGTGTTTGCTCTCGCAGGCCAGAGCGTATGGGAAGCGCGGCTGGCTGCGCCGGGGGGAGGCGCTGCTCAGCGATCTCTTAGAGGAGAACGCGCTGGAGGAGGACGCGCTGTGCGCACTCATGCTCAACCTGCACCAACAGGGGCGCACCTCCGAGGGGCTGCGGCTCTACGAGGAAACGAAGGCACTGCTGGAACGTGAAGAACTCTCGCCTACGGAAACGACGCGAATTACCGAGCAGCGTCTGAGGGGCGAACTGCCATCTGTTGCATCAGGATTAGTTCAGCCTTTGTATCTGCCCTCTCAGCATTACAGTGGTGTATCTCACTTTTCAGACAACGTTATACAGAACCTCATAGGCAAAGGTGACCATGTTTCACAGAGCGAATATGAGCAGCGCAGTATCTCCTTGACTTCTATTGACCAAACCTTAGACAGTGAGTTATTGAATCCAACGAGTATGCCTTTGTCAATTCCTTCTCTCTTTCGGACTGACGTTGACGTAATTGCCCGTTTATCAACAGTGCTAAGTAAACCATCAGTTGTGAGTGAGAGAGAGATTACTTATTTCGACCAGCAGACAAGGTTGTATTGGCGTGCTCGTGAAGAAATCGCCCTCCCTGCCACTAAATTATATGCCTATGTCATCAGGCATATCGATGACATCAGCGTACTTCTCGTTCGTTCACACTTGCCGATGCTCCGCTCGTATCTGTGTGAAATAGTTTGTCGAACTGTGCTGTTGGCTGGCATTCTGCTCTATGACATGGGGCAATATACGAAAGCACGACAACAGTATCAGGTGGCATTCCAGGCGGCTACGGAGGCCAATAATCTTGTTCTTCAAGCGATTGTATGGGGATGGGCGAGTTTTACATGGACCTATGCTAAATGCTACTCCGAAGCACTCTACTGTGTACAACAAGCTCGTCATTTCGCTACACAGACATCAGACATTATCATCCAAGCGTGGCTTGGGGCTGTAGAAGCAGAGATTCAGGTCCATTTGCAGAATAGTGATGCATGTCTACAATCGCTTACCGCTATGGAACGGGGCTTTGGGGAATCGCCCTCCCAAGATATCTCGTATCTCTTCGAATTTACTCCTATGCTCCTCTTAGGATATAAAGGAGTATGCCTCCAGCAGTTGTATCGAAGGCAAGCGCCGGCCACACATGGCTTGTTGCAAGAAGCAAAAGAATCTCTAGAGCAAGCTTTGGCAGGAGAGGCTCCGACGAAACGCAAGCTCTACTACTTGAGCGACCTCGCTGGAGTGTACGCACGCCAAGGAGAAGTCGAAACGGCCTGCTCCTATGTTGTGCAGGGCCTCCCCCTCGTCATGCAAGTTGGGAGCGGATCAAAAACGATTCGCCAACATCTGCTCCAGGTTCGTGCGCTCTTACAGCCCTATGAACACACATCCTCCGTCCAGGCACTAGATAAGCAAATAGCTCCTTTGCTCAGCGGGAAGCGAATAGATGAGTCCTAGCTTTTTTATGGGAACTTTCATACAGGTAGAACCCCACTAACCAGTGAACGTACTCAAGCGACTTTACGAGGGCGACCTCGTGGTCGTTTGGGTCTATTTGGATCTGGTAAGGGATGTTTGCGAGGGCGACCTCGCGGTCGTTTTGGGAGCGTCTGATCAGAGACCGATGCTTTCCCACATCGCCGCACTCGTTTGGGTGCAACCCAGGGAGTGGGAGCGACCTTATACTGAAGCAATTCCGAGACGCTCCAGATATGATCGGTGAGTCCAGCCGCCATTGCCGGGGTGCAGGGATGCCCACGATGTGCCGAGCTACTCAACTCGTGATGCGGAAAGCAAAAATTGTAGGTACATCCGATGAGATACATTCCTGCCTCGATGGTCTCCAGACGATGAGCCGCATGCCGACATTTGCGGGTGAGTGAAGCCAACCGTTCACGCATGGTTCCATTGAACCGTTCAATAAAGGAGGTGTTCAGTTCAGTGCCTCCCCCTGTCGCCTGAAGCAGTTTCTGCGCTTGCTCGAGCGTTCCCAACGTCATCGTGCGTGTGACCTCGACCACTCGTTTTTTCTTCACATGTTTGATCACCGTCGCAATACACAACTCCGGCCACACCTCTAAACAGGCTCTTCCACGTCCTGCCGTCTTTTTGACTTTTTCTCGAAAAGCTCGTTTGATACTGTTGGGATAAGCTGCCCATCCATCGGTACAGATCAGCAAGGCTCGTACGGCCTGGCAACAGGTGCGAACCTGATGTAACAAGTGATCTGCCAAGGCTTTATCTCGCTGAACACTCACAACTCCTGCCATCCACAAGCGCGTCGAAACGTCCATCGCCAGGCCCATCCAGGCAATCATCTTCCATCCTTTGACTCGAATTTCATCGGCCTGCACATGTTGTGCGTCCACTCTCCCTTGCTCGACGATGGCTTGGTGTATCTGGTGGCAGTGCTTGCCTGCTCGCTTTTGCCACTCGGCTACCGTGCGTTCATCTACCCCATACGCATGCACAATCGCCTGGGTTGGGCATCCATACGAGAGTAAAATGATCACTCTCATCACCAGTTCTGCCGATGTGCGCAGTCCCTCCATCATCGTACCTCGTCGCCCACTAAACGTCTTCTTACACGTGTAACAGCGATAGCGTTCTGGATGGGAGGAATGAATCCGAATGTTGCCCTCTCCGATTTTGCCTCTTGCGGAACACGTCTCAGTGGGGCAAAATTGTTTCGACGCGTCCATCGGCTCTGTGGTTTTTTGCATATGCTACAGAATGCCAATGGATGCTTGCTTTTTCAAGTCCTCCTTCCCTTTTCACCGGTTAGTGGGGTCGTACCCTCATACATACATCGCTCAAGAAAGGATCAGATTGATGAACTTAAATCTGCATGAAGATCAAACAGTTCGGGAAGCGAATCGATGATCCAATCTGGATAAATAGAGCTATTTTCTGGTAATCCACGCTGAGTAGGGTCGCACCAAATGGCAAAAATGCCAAGCTGCTGAGATGCAGCAATATCAAAAGCTAAATCATCGCCGATCATCCATGCCTCTTGGGCAGTAATATGGAGGTGATCCAGTGCAGCGCGGAAAATACGTGGGTCTGGCTTAGAGACACCAAACTCCTCCTCAATAAGAATGGTGCTGAAGAAAGAGGCGAGATGGTGTTGCTTGATTTTCCGACGTTGATAGGTTGCATTTCCATTGCTAATCAAAGCCAAAGGCAGAGAGCAATCTCGGAGTCGCTGTAAGGTCTCTAGCGCATAGGGCGCAAGCTGACGATGTCTGTCACGAAGGGTTTCATATACACGAACTAGCTCTGTAGCTCGTGTACTATCTGCTCTGCCAATCTGTTCTAGTGCCCGTTCAACTGTCTCTCGTCGTGTCTCAAATGGTTCGAGACGGTCCCGTCGTTGCTTTTGTGCGTTATGCTCGATATCCTTTCTATACGCAGAACGACTCTCACGAAGAGCTGCTTCAAGGCGATGCGGGGGGAGATCAAGTGTTGGTGCAAATTGTTGGCATACCAGTTGCCAGCTCTGATCAAAACTTTGCGTTGTGATCAGGAGCACGCCATCCATATCAAATAAAATCCCTTTAGGGGTAGGAATGGTGTTCTTCATGGCTAAAAGTATAACATACATGAGCGTCAAAGGTGGCTGGTCTCATGAGCATAATGGCTTGAGCAATAAATCTAGAGATCTGAACTCTCCATTTTCGATGATCTGGGGTACCTCTCATAAAGAGAGATACCCCGTTTTTGAAGATTTGACTCGGATGCTTTTTCATCCGAGGAGGGCTAAAGATTTATAGATAAATGTCGATAAAGATAGGGTGAAATGTTGTTTTTATCATAACTTTTCGTTTTCCTGGCAGCTATGCTCAAAGGAGATCCTTCATGAAAAAAAGCGTTATAGGAAAACTTATACTGCTCTTTCTGGTTTTGGCAGGAACTTTTGACACAAGTGTGATAAATTCCTCACCAACACGCGCCAATTCTGTACAAAGAAACTTGGCAGCAAGTAGTCTCTCTGGGATTACATGGCCTGTTAAAGGTTCTGACGGAACATGGGATGCCTTAAAGGGTTACTATGTTAATGATCATGGCTGCAAGGATAAAGGAAGTCGGGATTTAAACTGTGATAGAGCTTACCAATTGTTCGGTTTTGATTTGCAGTTAAATAACAGCGGATCAGACACCAAAGGTAAGGATGTAATAAGTCCGGTAACTGGAAAAGTTGTCCATGTTTATAACGGCAACTACCCTGGTAGTATGGTGGTTATTCGAGTTGATGGTACTCAAAATTTGATGGTTGCTTTAACTCATATAGATAATCCTGTTTCAGAAGGAACAGGGGTAACTATGGGAGACCAAAATCATCGAATTGGTATCATTACCAATGATGCTGGTAATACTCATTTACACTTTAACCTTTATACAGCAACTAGCAACGATTCAGATCGTGCTCCAGTTCCTTTCATGAACGATACCACGAATACCTATGGGAGCTATGATACCCACATCATTGGATGTGGAGATTTTAAACCAGATGGTATCCTAAACTGGTCTAACAAGACATATAATGGTTCGGAGGATCAGTATGGGAAAAAAAAAGTCCTTAGTTGTGGGATTACAACGTATGGCTATTGGATAGGTCCAACCCCAACAGGAACAGATCTAGCTGCTATTCATTTGTATAAGACTGCAATCGATCCACAAGTTAGAGGAATAGATCTAGGATATGAGTCTGTTGATTCAAATGGGAAAACAGTTGATTACGTTGATTTCTGGCAATGCCAAGTTCAAAAAGACACAAACTGTTCTACTAATCAATGGGTATGGATTGGTCGTGTCAATGCACAAAACAAGTATCATCAAAATAATAGCGATCTCCTGTGGCATGCACAAGAACAAACTAGTTTCAATCTAAAATCTCCTGGTTATATTGCGGTCGATGTCCATACTACTGACGGTAACTGGCATCTAGCTGAGAACGGAATTCGTGCATTGTGTGTGATACCACCAAATGGTACTCCACAATGTCCCAGTCTCAACACGATCACCTACCACGATGGAAGCGTTCGTTCGCCTGGAACAGGCGGTGGTGGTGCTCCTGGAGATTCCGGAAGCGGAGGCTCTGGATCAGGTGGGTCAAATCCATCAAATGGCGTAGTCGTGTATAGCGGAGCAAATTATAGCGGAAGCTTTGAGGCGTTCACGTATAACGGCGATAATAATCGGTGTGTTAACCTTGACCAAATGGTTGGCAATAATGACTCTATCGGCTTCCTCGGAGGCTATAGCGGTGATTATGACAGCGTGATGTATCATGATGCAAATTGTGGTACGTACCTGGCTCGGTATAGTGGGGATGTGCCTGACTTTAGTCACAATATCCTGCAGAACCAGTTCTCATCCATGAGGATTGAATACACCGGATCAGCATCAAATGGCTTCCAGGTCTTCCAGAATGTCAATTACTCGGGAGATTCTGAAGTCTTTCATTATACCAGTCACGATACCTGTATCAACCTCGACAAGATGGCAGGTAAACAAGATTCGCTCAAGTTTACCGGTTCCTATATTGGTTGGTATTCTGCTGTCATGTATCATGACACGGGGTGTGGAACCTTTCTTGCTCGATATGAGCAAGATTATCCTGACTTAAGTCGTAATATTCTGCAGAACCAATTCTCGTCAATGCGACTTGAATTGCATACCGCGCCGGGAACTCCTGGTGGTCCACAACCAACAGATGGCTCTTCAGTCTCAACGAGTGATGCGACCCTTTCTTGGGATGGGGCTTCGGATACCTCTCAGATTCATATTTGGGGAACAAATTACGATTTCTGGAAAACCTGGACACCGGGCAATACGCTCGCACTTCATGGATTAGTTGCAGGAACCTATTCATGGCAAGTCCAAACCCAAAACTCGCTCGGCGCAAGCCCGTGGAGTCCTGTCTGGACGTTTACGATAACGAGTACTTCAGCAAATCTTCAGGCTACGTGGATAGAACCAACGAATAATTGGTTTAATTACGAACCCGGGATGTGGTATAACCTGCAAGCAAAATTTGCAACAACTCTTGCAATTGATCATCTCAACTTCAAGTTCTATTCTAGTGACGGGCAACCCGATTTATGTGGGAATATTGTCTGGCAAGGAGTGGGTACAACCTATTCGTGTAATCGAGATTTTCGATGGACGAATAATATGAACTATCCAACAGGAGGAACAATATGGTTCTCTCTCCAAGTTACTGACAAGGATGGAGCTGTACGGACTCCAACTGATGGATGGCGTGAAGGAACGTATCGGACAGAAATCTATTCAGGCACATGGAACACCCCGCAGAATGGATTTACCATTGCTGCGAAGGGCAAGCTTCATATGTCTGCGACGGTCTTAGCAGGGAATAGCAATCCAGCTATTGACCATATCAATTTCAGAGCGATCTGGAATGGACAAGCAACATGGATTGATGTTTGCAAAAACGTAGGGGGAGGCAGCGTTCTTAATGAATATGCCTGTGATTGGGATACTTCAACGTATACCATTCCCGCAAATTCGCAAGTGCGTGTCGCTTTTGATGCCTACAGACCAGATGGAACCAAAGGACTTTCAAGCCCTGACGGTGACAGAGTGGGAACCTATGCAGTACCAGTAACTCCACCGCAAGGAATATGGAATACTCCTCAAGACAACTTCACGGTTGCCAAGAATGGAGTGCTTCATTTCTCCGCTAATGTAACTGGATCAGTTGTCTCTAAGGTCAATTTCAGAGCAACCTGGAATAGCACCCCTTGGGTAGATAATATCTGTTCGCTGCAAGTGAACGATTCACATCTGTATGAATGTGACTGGAACATTGCGGCTAACGGTGTCCCTGATAATACGTTTATCAGGACAGCATTTGATGCATATGATGCAAATGGAACAAAAATCCTTTCTTCTCCTGATGGAGACAGAGTTGGAATGTATACCCCCGCGCAAGATGCTACGCAAGTGTCACCTAAAAATGGTTCTGTATTGCCACTGGGTACCACATCCACTGATGTAACATTTAGTGGTACTGGACCATTCACTATTCATGCGTGGGATTTAAATAGCCACTATGATGTGTGGACTGCGAACATTACCGCAAATACCTATCATTTGAAAGGGTTACAAGCAGGAGTTTCGTACAACTGGCAAGTCTTAGGAAGTGGTACTCAAAATTGGAGTAGCACATGGAAGTTTAGTCTTGCTCCGAAACCTGCTCCTAAAGTCTTTGAGAATTTCTCAAATGGCAAAAATGAGTGGATATTGACGAACTCAGTAGCGGCAGCAAAAGATGGTGGTAATGGCATCTTGCGATTCACCAATCCGTCTAAAACCGCAACCGCAGCAAAGACCGTCAATACGGCTGCACTTGCTCAGTACAACACGATAACCATCAGGATAAATTTGCATGGAGCAACCCTTCCCAGTGGCACTTCAGCAGAATTATTCCTTGATCAAAGTGGGTTGAAGTATGTGTCACTAAGCAAGTACGTCAAGCAATGCGTAAATGGCTGGCAAACCATTACTATTCCTCTGAAAGATTTTTCAGGGTTTACCAGCAGTAAGTCATTTGCCCGACTTGGAATCAATCTTAAGACAAGTTCCCGCATGACAATCGATGTTGACAATATAACGTTTTTGTATCAATAGACGAGAAAGCAATGATGCTTTTTAGCCGCAGGCTGTGTCTCTTCATTGAGATGCAGCCTGTTGTGATCTCATCCTCTTTTCTTACATCGCCTCACACCCCGATATGAAACACTCATATAAAGCAGAGCATATTCCTCTCTGATAGACGATAATAATATCGGCTTATACACAAATTTGGTGAAATCTCTTCAATAAGCGGCTAGCAGCTTGTCGGAGAGAAGCAAGCGTTCGCGGCCTGTCGTGGTATACTCTTGAGCATGAAGAGAACATTTAAAACGGTGAATTACGAGCAGGCGCTGGATTTGACCGTGCGGCTGGGCGACTGTCTGCCCCCCGAACATCTAGCCCGCTTCGTGGTAGATAGCGTGGCCCTGCTTGACGTCTCAGCCTTGTATGCTCACTACGGGTCGCGTGGTGGGGAACCCTACGCCCCGGAAGTATTGTTAGGCTTGCTTTTCTATGGCTATGCGACGGGTGTGTTCAGTTCACGCAAGATCGAGCGCGCGACCTATGAGGCGGTGCCCTTCCGCTTCATCGCAGGCAACCAGCATCCCGACCATGATACCCTGGCGACGTTTCGACGCACGTTCCTGCCCGAACTGAAGGACCTCTTTGTGCAGGTGCTTCTGCTGGCACAGGAGGCAGGCGTGCTGAAACTGGGGACGATCAGCCTGGACGGGACCAATATCCATGCCGATGCTTCCAGACACAACGCGGTCAGTTACAAGCGACTGCTAGAGATGGAGACGCAACTGCGAGTCGAGATTGAGGAGCTGTTCATTCTGAGCGAACAGAGCGATCAGCGAGACATCCCCGATGGGCTGGTGGTGCGCGAGGAGATGGCGCGGCGAGAGGACCGCCTGGTGCGCCTGGCCCAGGCCAAAGTGGTGCTGCAAGCGCGTGCTGTGGAGCGTGCGGCAGCCGAACAGGGGGAGTATGAGGCCAAGATGGGGCAGCGCGCGGAGCGAGAGCGCACAACGGGGCGTCGTCCTGGTGGTCGCCCGCCGATGCCGCCTGTGCCAGTACCCCGCGACGGAGACCAGTACAACTTCACCGATCCAGAGTCGCGCATCATGAAAAATCCGACCGATGCCGGTTTTGAGCAGGATTACAACGCGCAAGTGGCCGTAGATCAGGAGAGTCTGCTCATCGTCGGATGGGCCCTCTCCAATCATCCCAACGACAGCCAGGAGGCTGAACCGACGCTCGAAGCCATCTCATCGTCGATCGGCACACCCGAGGCGGCGGCGCTGGACGCCGGGTATTTTGGCCCCGCGACGCTTGCTGCGTGTGCAAAACGCAGCATCGAGCCGTATATCGCCACGGGTCGTGATCCCCACCATCCCAGCTGGCAACAGCGTTTTGCGCCGCTGTCCGACCCGCCGACCGCCGACGCGAGTCCTCAGGTCAAGATGGCCTACAAGCTCAAGACCACTCTGGGCAAAGCGATCTACGGCGTACGCAAATGCACCGTTGAACCGGTAATCGGGATCATCAAGGAGGTGCTCGGCTTCCGCCAATTCTCCCTGCGCGGGGAACTGGCGGCGGCTGGCGAGTGGTGCCTGGTCTGTTTGGCTTTCAATCTGAAGCGCTTCCATACCGTATTCTGGGCCTAACCCGAGAGCGACGACATGCTCATTGCCCACGCTGTGCATCATCACCGACGGTGTTCTGCCTGTGAACGCGTTCCATTCTCTCGCCCCTACTCGTGCCGTGTATGATATGCGCGCTGACCTAGCAACTGGCGCAATCCCTGCTTCGTTCTCTCCGACAAGCTGCTAGGAGCATCTTATCTCACCCTCAAGCAAGACACAAGCTCTCAAAGATTGGTCTCCCTTTTCGCCAAATCCGTGTATCAACCGAGGTTGAATTGTAAAAAATACTCTCATTTGGAGCGACTCCTGCCTGCAAGAAAGCGCCAGCCATGGTTAGAGAACTGAGCGCCAAAATCCCAACTCACCAGAAATGAGCCAGGAATCCCGAAAGCGTGTCGAACAATCTCGACTGAATCCCGATTGAATCTCGACCGTGCCGGGAGTCGTTTCGGCCATACTGAGAAATGGAGTGTGGCAACGCAAGCTGTGTCTGATAGGGGAACCTCCTGCCAGAAAGAGAGCCAGGAGCCAGGCCACTCTCCTCGTGTACATCTTTTTGCAGACAGGATGGTGAGATGAGGCCAGAAGGAGTTAGGGATCACTTCAACCTCCGAAGGAAAGTAGATGATTCCGACAGCCAGTACGTTCACATCGGCGTATGTCTATCATGCGGCGGAGGCAGGTGATGAAAGTGAAGACCACCGTCATGATCATTGGAACGAGTGGAATTGATCCCACGATGAGTTCCCTCGCGTATCTCCTGGCCCACTACTACGAAGTGGTACGGGTACCCCGAGACACAAACTGCTCTCAGGTCGCCCAACTTCTTGACCAGCACCGGTCCGACATCATCTTGCTCGACGACCTGGAAATCTGCTCTTGTATACGCCGATACCAGACCTCTGTGCCAATCATCATGGTTTCAGCAGATATGGCAGAGCGCCGTCTTGTAGAGGCACTGGATCGAGGGGCAGATGATTATATCGTCGAGCCTTTCTCGCGCGAGGAATTTCTGGCCCGGATTCGCGCTCACCTGCGACGAGCGCGAGTACAAAGAGCAACTAGCCAAGACCATGACGCCCTTGAAGTCCTTGAAAGTGAAGATGGCTACTTGTCCATGAACATCGCAGCAAGACGGGTGCTGGCCGGGAATCAGGCTGTGAGCCTCACGCCAACCGAGTTTGAACTGCTCAGGCTGTTGATGCTCCACGCGGGAAAAGCGCTCACGCACCACATGCTGCTGCGTACTGTATGGGGGCCGGAGTATGGCCACGAGGCGAACTATCTGCGCATCTACATCCGGCAGCTTCGCGTCAAGATCGAGAAGGATCCGTCGCACCCGTGCTATATCCTGACCGAACCGCGCGTTGGGTATAGACTCTGCACACCCGTGCTCCAATCTGCCTTTGCGCGTGAAGAAATGTGCGCGTTCAGTCCACGGTGAACCGACCAGCATGGGTAGAGCATGGTCAGAGACCAAAGCGCGCCATCTTGCCGGGGAGAGCAACAGGACGATGTGCTGCCCGCTCTCTTCGGCAAGTGTGCTTGCTGCGAAGCAGGTATCGGTGGTTGGAGGCCAGAGGAGCGTGCCCTCGAAGAAGGCCTGTGAGTCGTTTCTCTCAGGAGGGTTTTATACAATGCATTCGTCAAATGGATATAAGTTAGCGTCACAGGACGTGGGAATGCTATGAGCAATGAGAAAGGCTCCCGCCCTGAGATCATTGATACAGAGTTTCGTTGTCTGCGCTGTCTCATGCCGTTGTATGTAACGGCTGAGCAAGCCGATGCTCTGCTGAATTCACTCAACAGGATAGGCGCCTTCATTCTGGTCTGTACGTGTGGGCAAGCCCAGATAGTCCGGCGCAAGCTTCCGCATCGATATGCGAGAAGAAATGACTAAGCCGACGTGTACGCTCACGCGCTAAAGCGCTATGAAAACTGGAAATCCAAGTAATGCGCTTCTCCAGTAGAGAGCGCCGCTTTTCAGCAGAGTGCAGCGTATTTCCGCCGGTTTTTTCTCTCATGAGGGAAAAGCAGACACAGACAACACCCGACGAGAGAAGAGAGGGACTTCCACCACTCTCGCCGCCCCATTGGAAGTCGATCAATACATACCTGAGCAGCGACCTTGTCCCGTCTTTACTAATGCCGCGCCACTCGACGCTGCGCCTACGATTGTGGCGTCTCTCTTTCCTGTGGTATCAGCAGCTGCCCGAGTTTTCCGATTCGTTCTCGATGCTATCACGATTCTCTCCCGACTGGATCGCGGCTCTACTGCGGCTCAATCTCGATAGAATCGCGGCCAAGTCCTGCTATGCTGGTACATGGAACAACATTTTCGTCACCAGAAAAATGAGCATCCAGAATACCTGACCGGACGATGCTCAGCCCAGGTGTCCCACATCCCCCTCTCAGCGAGAAAACTACAAGAGGGTCGCTAGAAGGGTGAGAACACTTTTGGTCAGCGCACAGCAGGAGCGCTGTGAGTGGAAAGAAGAGACAACGAGGAGCACAGCAAGAAAAGCATGAGAGCAGAGGAGATCACCATATTTCTCTACGAGGAGCGAGATCGAGGGATGAAAATGAGATGGTACGCCGGCCGCGGGCGGCACTTCTACCGTCCTATGGGGCATTACCACGCCCGCCTGGAGGATGGGACCCAGATCGAGGTGCATCCTGACACCTACGATGCACAGTTCAATGCGTACCTTGAGCAGAAGGGGATCAAGCGAACCACATGGTTTGAGATCTTTCAGCGCGCCGAGCGCGAGTGGGAAGCCTATTGTCGGGTGATGGATGCCTTTGCTGAGAATCTCCAGCAGGGGCAAACCTTCCGCGGCGAGGGTGTCTTTATCGAACGGGAACGATCTGCGGTGTATACAGGTGCCAAACAGGGGGAAGTGGGCACATTTACTAGCCAGTCCCCCGTAGCAGACCATGCAGAGTGATCAGCAGAGCCGCAAACAGGGCAGGAAGCTGAGGCCACCTATCGATGATGCGTCCTCTCTTGCTCGCATCTGCTCGATGCGCAACCAGGCAGCAGCCATGAACTTACTCTCTTTGACCTGAATGGAGCGGAAACGCGCTGTGACATCTGAAGATAATGGTACATCCGTATGACCGGTCTCCCTTCTGAGAGGACGTTAGAGAGTACCTATGAAAGAAGAGACGAGACGAAATGAACACTATATACACCAGGCCCATCGAGCGACCGCCTGAAACAGGCGCTGACAGGAGGTCGGCGTCGTTGTTGTCGGAACGCTATAGCCCGCGCGTCTTGCCTCCACTGCTGGGAACATTCGATCTGACCAGCTTATTTCTCTTGAACGTCTACTGGGTAACCAACGTCACCCCACTGGCCGCGGGCGGCACTGCCAGCTTCACCTACTGGATGATTGGCGGCATGCTCTTTTTCATTCCCTGTTCACTTGTGCTGGCCCAACTTGCCGCCTTCTTCCCTCACGAAGGCTCGATCTATAACTGGACCTACCACGCGCTGGGTCCAGGATGGGCGCTCTTTGTGGGTATCTGCGCCTGGCTGCCGGGCGTGCTCTCCATCGTGAACGCCGCCGCTGCCTTTGTCTCGTGTCTGCAGGCACTCAATGCTGCCTGGCTCGTGCTCTCCTGGCAGCAAGGACTCGCCATCTTTGGCGTCCTCCTGCTTACCGGCATCCTCTCCACCCGGCGCACCCGCATGATCCAGTATGTCCTCAACGCCGCCGCCATCGGGATGGGCCTCTCGACCCTGCTGATCGGGGTGGCCACGGCGCTCTGGCTCATAGGTGGGCATCACTCTGCAACCAACTTTACCAATCCTTCAGGCTGGCAGATCACCTGGGGACCGCAGACGAACCTGGCCCTGCTGGGCAGCGTGGTGCTCGCCTTGATGGGGTCGGACATGCCGCTGGCGCTGGGGGGTGAGATCAAGGACCGGCGGGTGATCCCGCGCCACCTCACCTGGGGCACGATCCTCACGCTCGGCGGCTACCTGGTCTTCACCTGCGCGCTGCTGGTTGTGCAGGGGGCCAATGTCGCCGCCAATACGGTCAACCCGATGGTGTTGTTGATCGCCACTGTGGAGAGTGTGTTCGGGAAAGTCGGCGGCAGCGCCATGGCCGTCTGTCTCATGCTGTACTTCCTGATGATCCCGGTGGTGCTCAATATCTGTTTTGCGCGCCTGTTCCTGGTCGCGGCCATCGACGGGCGCGTGTCGATCTGGTTCGCGAAACTGAACAAGCAGCGCGTGCCGACGCATGCCCTGGTGGCGCAAGTCGGCATCGCGACGCTCTTCGCTGCCATTCTCTACCTCCTGGTGCCGCGGATCGGCATCTTCGGCAACCCCGCGACGTTCAGCAGCGAGGCATACAACGTCCTTGGCGCGAGCCTCTTGTTAGTCTGGGCCATTTCCTTTATGTTTCCTTTCATCGATATCGCCGCGCTGTACGTGCGAGACCGCGAGCAATTCCGTTCTGTGCGCGTCGTCCCCTTGCCCATTCTGACAGCCAGCGTGGTGGTGGGAACGCTGCTCTGCGGGGCGACCATCATCATCACCCTGCTCAACTCCTTCATCCCCACCCTCATTCCCAACGCCACCTGGTGGTGGACCGTGGGTGGCATCACGCTTGTCTGGCTCATTCTCTGCACCATCGGGAGCATGCTCACCAACAGCCAGGCCCATTGGGAGCAGATGTCGGATGTTGGAGTGGAGCAAAATCATGAAGCACATCAGGAGGGCATCGTATGACACTACTCGTCACCGCTATGGGTGATGCACACCTGCACGCCGTCGTTGACCTCACTCTCACGCAAGAGGCACGCCAGCGCGCCCGCGATCCGCATCTCAGGGCGGCGCGCACGCGGCAGCAGATCGAGGGAGCGCTCGCTATGCAGCGCAGCAGGAGCGATGAGCAGCCGCTGGTAGCCCTCGATGCGCGTGAGCGCGTGCGTGGCTATGCCCGGTCGAGCGTGTGGGAGCTTGCGGAGGCGAGCATGCTGCGCGCCTTCCTCTCAGCACGCAGTGGGGTCGCTCGACACCTGGCACTTCCCGATCCGACAGATGAGGATGCGCATGCGGTTGCCGCCGCCCTCTTCTCCGCCCTCTCCGATTCTTGGCGAGCGCATGCGACCACTGGCGACCTCGTCCGCTGGCCGAGCGCCGATCCCTGGCTTGAGCCGAGGCTCGTGGAGCAGGGATTTCGGCTGGACAGTGTGTGCGCGACCCGCTCGCTCCAGCCGCTTCCCGAGGTGCTGCACGCTCCCTCGCCACAACTGGTCATACGCCCGGCACAACCAGCAGACGAGGAGGTCCTCATCGTCCTCTTTGAGGAAGAACTACGCTATCACGAGCGCTATACGCCGTTCGTGCGCAGTAGCCCCGAGGTGCTGGCAGCCTTTCGCCGGAAGCTTGCTCGCCTGTGGGCAGGGGCAAGCCTCTCGGAAGGAGCGCCGCTCATACTCGTGGTGGAGCGAGCGGGCGAGATCGTGGCCATGGCGGAAAATACGCTCCTCGTGCTCGGTTTCGACGATGAACCCGGGTTCACACCGCCAGGGCGCTATGGCTGCATCGACAACGTGAGCGTGCGCGAGGAGCTGCGCGGGCAAGGTATCGGTCGCCTGCTCACCCAGGCCATCTTCGATGCCTTTGCCGCGACGGGCCTGCACCTCGACGGATACATCCTCTGGTATAACCCGGACAACCCGCAGGCCGGGCGGTTCTGGCCGCGCATGGGCTTCCATCCGCTCTGGACGACGTACCAGCGGCTGCATCATACTGCGAGTGGAACCGGGTAGGGAGCGTGAGCGCATCCATGTGGAGATGAGACCGACAGATGGAAGAGAGCGCAGGCGCGCAGAAAGGCGAGGGAGGTGAGCACGCCATACGAAAAACACCTGTTTTGTGGGGAAGGGAGAGGTGGTTGCTCTTGTTTTTGTTATGTCACGATGTTTTTATGGAGGTCTTTGATCATGGCAACATCCGATGAACTCATTCCGGCAGATGGAGGGCGGGATGGGGGCGATATCGACGTCGAGCAGGCGAGCGTCGAGAGGCTGCACACCAACGCCCTCGGTCTGCCCGCCATCCTTTTCTTGTGCGTGGCGGCCATCGCGCCCGCCGCGTCCATGCTCTTCAATGTCCCGGTCATGGCAAGCCAGGCCGGAGCCGCGACCCCACTGGCGTTCGCTCTCTCAGCAGTGGGCATCCTGCTGTTGGGGGTGCCCGTCGTGTATTTCTCCCGCCGCCTCTCTTCGGCTGGCGGCTTCTACACCTGGGTGCGGCACGGCCTGGGGAGTGGCGCTGCCTTTCAGGTCGGCTGGCTCATGCTGGGGGCCTACGCCCTCTTCGAAGCGGCGCTCCAGGCCACGGTCGGGGGATCACTCGATATCACCCTGTCCGGCCTGGGTTTCCACTTGCCTGGTGGATGGGTGGCCTATGCCCTGATCCTGACCCTCATCGTCGGGATCTTGTCCTATTTCGACATCAAAGCGTCGGTGTGGGTGATGGCCCCGTTCGCGGTGGCCGAGGTGCTGGCGCTCGTCATCCTAAATACCGCGATTACGCTCAAAGGTGGTGCCGCTGGACACGACTTCGTGCATACCTTTACCGCTGCGGGAACAACCATCAAAGGGGTTGCACCAGGCGGCACGCTGGGCATCGGCATCGCGATGGTGTTGGGCATCCTGGCCTTCGTCGGCTTCGAGACAGGGGCAGTCTATGGGGAGGAGGCCCGTCACCCACGGCGCACGATCCCCGTGGCGATCTTCTCGCTACTGCTCTTCCTCACCGTGCTTTACACTTGGACCAGCTACTCGGCCACGATTGGGGTCGGCTGGCAGCACGCCGTCGATGTGCTGGGCAATGTGAACACTGCGCCGCAGCAGTATGTCACCCTGGCCGGGATCTACGTGGGAAGCTGGCTAGGCACGGCACTCGTGGTGTTCGTAGTGACGAGCAATTTCGCCAGCAGCTTTGCCATGCACCAGGCCATGGTGCGCTACTTTTATAGCATGGGACGCGAGGGCATCCTCCCCCGCGTCTTTGGCAAGACACATCCCAAATGGCGCAGCCCCTATATCGCCACCTTCGCGCAAAGCGGGTTCACACTCCTGGTGATCCTGTTCCTGGGGCTGGTGATCCAGCACATCAACAAAGATGGCAGTGTGTCCTATGCCCTGGGTATCGCCAACGGCACGACCTGGCAGCAGACCAGCGGGGTCGTTTCCTTCGGCTGGCTCGCCAGTATTGTCACGATCTGCATTATCCTGGTGTATATCCTTACCAACGTGGCTGCCCCGTTTTTCGCGCGCACGAGAGGCGAACTGCGGGTGTTTCCCCACGTCATTGCCCCCGCTGTAAGCACCCTGCTCCTGCTCCTGCCGCTGGCATCCTACGTCCTGCCTCCCCTGCCAGGGATCGGCTCTTTCTTCACAGGTCTCGGCTTCGCGCCGACGCCGTTTCCAGCGAATCTCTTGCCACTCTTTGTCCTCGCCTGGGTCGCCGGAGGCATCGTCTACGCGACCTTGCTGGCGCGGCGTGCCCCGCAACAGTACGACCGCCTGGGGCGGATCGTGCGTGGGAATGGAGAGCCATGATGGGTGTGGAGTCGGTCGAACAAGCACGAGTGAGGAGGCTGGGTATGATGCAGGCATTCACCAACACGGCGCTGGGAGAGCACGCCGACAGAGCAGCACCCGCTCGTCTGGATCTGGCAGCCGCAGCTTCGCTCCTCCGGGCGCGCGGGTATGAGCTGGTGTGCCGCTTTGACCATGTGCATGCGGCAGCAGGTGCCCAGGAATGGCACGTGTGCCAGATCGCCGACCTCGCCTCGATGCCCCCCGCACGCTTGATGGCCTGTCTGGACGAAGCGCTCGCGCTGCGTGTCGAGCCGAGCATCGTCCGCTCCCCTCACATATGAGGAGGGCGTGAACGTGAGGAGAGACGGACCAGAATCATTCCTCAAGCAGGAGGTCCCATGACGAGCGAGCAGCACTCCGACCCCGAAGAGGTGGTGGACATGGAGCTGCAGTGTGTGAGGTGCAAGGCCCGGCTGTATGTACCGGCCTCGCAAGCCCACGCGGTGATCATCTCCCTCGCGCGCACCGGCGCAGCGATTTTGATCTGTGTCTGTGGGCAAGCACAGCTCATTCGGTCGAAGCGTCGGCAGAGGCACGACTAACCGTGGACAACCGTTCCCGTGTGGGCGAGCACCCCTTGCTCAGCAATGTGTGCTGCTCTGAGCAGGGCTGACGCTCGTTTGACGAGGAAGAAAGAAGACGAAATGACGGCTGGGAATACTGACAACGCCTGCGAGTACATGACGCTTCCCAGAGCAGAACCTCTCTCGGCTGCGCCTCACATCCTGATCGCCGAGGAGCAACCGGCAATCCAGGACTTGCTCTGCTGGACGCTTCGATTGGCAGGGTCGTCCTACGGTGTGTGCCGGAAGGCAGGCCGCGCTCACCTGGAGAGACCAGGCCATGCCGCCTGGAAACGACCCCGTGGTGCTGCTCCTCGATCTAAGTCTGCTCAGTGTGACCGACGCCGCTGACTTCTTGCGCCACCTGCGCGCCCGCTGGCAGGATACTGGCGGGGTGGCGCCGCATGTTATCGTGCTGACCACGAGCAAGCAGGTGCAAACAGAGTTGGGACTCAGGGAACGCGTGCTCCAGAAACCTTTCCATGTCCGGGAACTCCTTGGCCTCATCCGACAGGTGATCCCGCCTGCCTCCCAGGCGGCGCGCGCGCAACAGCATGAGCTGGTGTGATAGGCTGTTGGAGCAGTATGGTGTCTGTGATCATCATGTGCGCAGGTAACTCATCTTCCTTTGTAAGGATCAACACTTGCCTCCGTGAAGAGCTACAGGGTGGTATCCTCGAATACCACCCTGTAGAGCTTGTCTTATAATCATTTTCACATGTGAGCAATCCATGAAGAACTGTAGCAGAGTTTTTTCATTTTGATCCTGTGGGCGAAGACGCTTTGCCTGCTTGCGATGTGTCCAGGAAGAACACGTCCGCACAAAGCGTCAGGCGAGAGGAACCGCCAGCAAGATCAAGGGAGCATCCCTATAGCCAGCTCCTCTCTCCCTTAGCATCAGGGCAGAGAAGCAAAGCACATTTCTCACACATCTCTGTATCTGTATTGCAAACCACAGGCATGAACGTTACAATGTTACACATTGATGTTAAGAATGTGCTCGACAGGCAGCTATGCTTGGGCTATAATGGAGAGACATCAGTAGCACAGGAGAGGGAACTGACATGAATCAAGCAGAAGAAACCTGGCGTACTTTCCTGGGCCGGCTCATCGGAACTCCTGCCGAGAAACAACGGGCCGCCGAGGCATTGGGGGTGAGCCAGCTCACGCTGACCCGCTGGGTCAGCGGGGAGACTGACCCGCGCGCCGGTTCGCTGCGCAAACTGCCGGCTGTCTTCTCTCAGTATGAACACCGCCTGGCCGAGCTGATCCGCCAGGAGTATGACTCCGGTTTTGCCGCGGGCGGACTGCCTCTGCTGACCGTGCCTGCCGAGTTTGTCGCACGCGTGCTCTCCGCTCTGGCCACCACCTCCGGCCCTTTTTTCGCCTGGTCGATCTGTAATCTGGTCCTGCGCCAGGCCCTCGACCAGCTCGATGCCGACCTATTGGGCCTGGAAATCACCTTGGCCCACTGCGTGCCCCCTACCTCGGGCAGTCCCGTGCGCAGCCTGTGTGAGCGCATCGGAGCGGGCACCTCTCCTTGGCCGGCAGGCGTAGGTCGTCGCCTGCGGTTGGTGGGAGCCGAGTCGCTCGTCGGCTACGTAGTGGGCAGGGGCGAGCCGACCGTCCTGAACGACCTGGCGCAGGAGGGCGGGCTGCTGCCTGTGCAGGGCAGGGCACACGAGCAGAGCGTAGCAGCGTACCCTTTGCTGCGGCGCGGGCGACTGGCTGGCGGCATGCGCGTCGCCAGCACCCAGGCTCACTTCTTCACCTCTGAGCGCCTCTCCCTCATTGAACAGTACGCCAATCTCGCTGCGCTGGCCTTCGGGGACGAGGAGTTCTACCGACCCCGGCAGATCGCGCTCGCCGAACTGCCCCCGCTTGAGCTGCAGCAGCAGGAAGAGCGCTTTGTCCACTTCCGTGAGCAGGTCCTGCTACTGCGGCGCCGGCAGCAGTATCACCTCAGTGAGACCGAGGCCGAGGTACGCCTCTTGCAAGACCTCGAAGCCGCTTTCCTGGCGGGCGCATCATCCCACCCAGACGACCGCCCGGCGGCAGAGCTGGCGCAATAGTGGACAAAGGAGCTGTCCCATGCCTATTGATCCTCGCCAGCCTCTCACAACCTATTTTATTGACCCGGAGGATCCGACTGAGACCACACGCCTGCTTCTCCTAGATAAGACGGTGACGCAGAGCATGGGCAGTCTCTTCCCGGAATCGCTCGACCTGACGCAGGTCTCCACCGTCCTCGACCTGGCCTGCGGCCCTGGAGGGTGGGCCCTGGGCGTCGCTCGCACTCACCCAGAAATGGAGGTCGTGGGCGTGGATATCAGTCAGAAGATGGTTCGGTACGCCAACGCGCAGGCGGATGCCCTTATCCTGGATAACGTCACCTTTCAGGTGATGAACATCCTGGGGCCACTGATGTTTCCTGACGAGGCGTTCGATGTCGTGAACGCACGCCTGATGGCGAGCTTCATGCCCGCAGTTGCCTGGCCGAAACTGCTGCAAGAGTGTGTGCGTATCACGCGGCCTGGTGGGATCATCCGCTTAGTGGAGGCCGAGTGGGGCATGAGTAACGGGGAGGCTCGCGAGCAGCTTGCAGGGAGACTGATACGTGCGTTATGGTTGACCGGGAAAGGCTACTACCCAGAAGGGAAGCTGCTGGGTATCACACTCATGCTGACCCAGTTTCTCAGGGAGGGAGGTTTGGCAGATATCCAGCACAAGGCCCACGCGATTGATTACTCGCATGGGACGCAAGCTCACGAGAGTTGGTATCAAAACGCCCTCTTTGGCTACCCGCTGCTGTTTCCTTTCATGCAGAAGGCAGGGGTCATTACACAGAAGGAGTTTGACCAGCTGTACCAACAAACGCTCGATGAGATGCAAGAACCCAGGTTCCGGGGGCTCTTCTTTTTCCTCAGTGCCTGGGGGAGAAAGCCTCCTGTCGAGCGCTGTTGAACAGAGGTGTGCAGGATTAGGCTGCAAGCATTCATTTTGTACATTTTTGTTGACAAAATGAAAAGCCTATGTTACAGTGCTTCGCAGGTGGCTTCAATGTCAAGTACCCCGTCTGTAGACGGGTTTCCGGGAGCGGTTTGGTGAGGCCAGAGCTACCTGACCTGGACAGAAGAGCTATGGTACAATACCAGGGAGGAAACCCGTTTCGCCACCGAATCCTTGTCAGCAAATGTTGCTGAAACCAGCAGATGCTGTACCTGGAGTCGAGCAGGAAGAGTCAGCCGATGAAAGATATGGATGTGCCCACAGAGCAACCGGGTGCTTCTTCGCCTCCTTGCTATCGTATTTTTGCCTGCGGGCCATTTCTGGTGAAACGCTGGGACGGGATCTCGTATCAAGCAGTGCCGGTGGGAGCCTGGGGCGGGAGTCACTATCCGCGTCTCCTGCTCAAGGTGTTGCTATGCAGCCCTGGGCGGCAAGCCTCGCGGGGGCGCTTGCAGGAGATCCTGTGGCCGGACGCTGACCCGGAGGAGGCGAGCCGCTACCTCAATGATGCCGCCTATCGCCTGCGCAAAGTCTTGCAGCCCACGAAAGAGCAAGAGAGTCTGTTGCTCACCGCCAAAGATGCTAGCACCTATGCCCTGGCCGGACAAGAACGGCTGTGGATGGATGCGGATGCGGCACTGGCCCTGGTGGAGCACATGGAGCTGGTGGAGCGGCGCAGCGGTGATGCGGGAGGGTTGTTAGAAGAAGCTGTCGGCTATCTCTCGCGCGGCGAGTTCCTGGAGGACGAGGGGCATCTCTCGTTCTATGGTCGGCGGGCGACGGTGGCGCGAGCGCGGCGTGGGTGCCTGCTCTCGCTGGCGCGGGCGTACGGGCAGCGCGGCTGGCTGCGTCGGGCCGAGGCACTGCTGAGCGGTCTCTTAGAGGAGAATCCGCTCGACGAGGACGCGGTGCGTACTCTGATGCTAAATTTGCATAAGCAGGAGCGCACCTCCGAGGCGTTGCGGCTCTACGAGGAGACGCGAGGGCTGCTGGAGCACGAAGGGCTTTCAACCACAGCGGAGACACAGGCGCTGGCCCATCGCTTGCGTTCAGAAGAAATAACATGGGCACCGATGCATAGGCATCTGTTGTTTCAGCAGGAGGAGATTGACGGGAGCGTTACCTATCCACGGATTTGGAATGTTCCCTATCAGCGCAATCCTTTTTTCACAGGGCGCGAAGATGTCCTGACGCGTCTTCATGAGATGCTCAACAGGGAGAAAGCAGTTGTTTCTATTGCACAACACGCCCTCTGTGGACTCGGTGGCATCGGGAAAACGCAGACGGTTCTTGAATATATCTATCGCTATGAGAGCGAATACCAGGCGATGTTTTGGATCAAAGCCGATACCCGCGAAAATCTGTTTGCTGATTTCCTCTCGCTCGCTCAGCTTCTCGCCTTGCCTGAGCGGGAAGCGCAGGATCAGGGGGTGGTGACCGCCGCCATTCAGCGGTGGCTACAGGAGTATGCCGGGTGGCTCCTCGTTTTTGATAATGCCGATGACCTCGAAATGGTGCGGGAGGTACTCCCAACGGGATGCCAGGGACATGTGTTGCTCACCACGCGAGCGCAAGCGATGGGCAGAGTCGCCCATCGTCTTGAAGTAGAGGAGATGAGCCTGGAGATCGGAGCGCTCTTCTTATTGCGCCGTGCCGGCCTGATCGAGCCTGATGCACCTTTAGAAAAAGCCTCTGAGAAAGATCGGGTCTTGGCAGAGGGGCTCGTCCAGGAGTTAGGTGGTCTGCCGTTGGCGCTCGATCAAGCAGGCGCGTATGTAGAAGAAACCGCTTCTAGCCTTCAGGAGTATCTTGCCTTATACAACACGCATCGGCTAGCGTTGCTTCAGAGGCGCGGCGGGTTGACTACGGATCACCCGGAGTCAGTTGCGACAACCTGGGTATTAGCCTTTACGCATATAGAGAACAGCGACCCAGTGGCGGCTTCTCTCCTCCGCCTCTGTGCTTTTCTTGATCCTGATGCCATTCCTGAAGAGATTCTGTTTGCAGGCTTACAACACCTGGCTGTTTCTTCGAGTGAGATTCATCAACTCCGATTCAATGAAGCGATTGGCTCCCTGCTCCGCTTCTCCCTCGTCAGGAGGAATGGAGATACACACACCATCACTGTTCATCGACTTATCCAAAGCGTGGTACGCGACAACTTGCTTCCTGAAAGACGATCAGAATGGATACATCGAGTGGCTCACCTTCTTTCTGAAGCTTTTCCACCTGCTGTTGAGGTAACCAGTTGGCCACTCTGCGAGAAACTCCTTCCACATGCCCTCCTTTGTGCTCAGTGGATTGAGCGAGCACACATTACCTCGATGGAAGCTGCTTCTTTACTAAACACTATTGGATATTACCTGAACATGAGAGCACGATACGAAATAGCGAAGCCATTATTTCAGCGAGCGCTAAGTATCCGCGAACTGGTACTTGGAGAGCAGCATCCAGACACGGCTCAAACACTGAGTGATCTCGCGTATCTGTATCATCACCAAGACATGTTTGAAGAAGCGACACATTTCCTTCAGCGTTCGCTCTCTATCCGTCAACAAGTGCTTGGGATGGAGCATCCAGATACTGCCACGAGTTTAAATGCGCTCGCATTACTCTATCGCGACCAGGGGAGATATGAAGAAGCAGAACCTTTCTTCCAACAGGCATTGGCTATCCGCAAACAGATCTTTGGGGCCGAGCATCAGCAGACTGCTCATAGCTTGAGCAACTTAGCATGGTTGTATCGTAATCTGGGGAAATATGCTGAAGCAGAACCACTGTATGAGCAATCTCTCACGATTAGAAAACGAATACTCGGGGTTGATCATCCAGATACCGCCACAAGCTTGAACGGTCTTGCCCTCCTTTATGCTGCACAAAAAGAGTATACAAAAGCGGAGCCTCTGTTCCAACAAGCAGTAACTATCCGCCAACAAGTGCTTGGAACAAAACATCTTCATACAACGCAGAGTATGAATGCCCTCGCATTGCTCTATCGTGACCAGGGTGAGTACGAAAAAGCAGAACGCTTATTTTTGGAGGTGTTAGCTATACGAGAACAACTATTGGGAGGCAACCATCCTCGGACAGTGACGAGTTTGCACAACCTGGCGCTACTTTATCACAACCAGGGCAAGTGCGAGCAAGCAGAACCCTTGTTCCAGCGTGCTTTGACTTTGCGGGAACAACTCTTTGGACGAGAGCATCCTCTGGCGCTGGCCATTTTGAACAATCTGACACTTTGTCAAAAGAAGATGAAGGAGTGAGTTCCTGGCTAGCGTACCCGCTTATTCCTTCGACATCAGGGGAATATATACCAAGCGAGAGAAGTTAAAGGAACAATCAGATGACCACACTTCATGCAGCACTTGTGACACCACTGACAGGCCCGCTCGGACTGTATGGAAAAACCTGTGCAGCGGCACTCACCCTATGGGCGAAGAAGGCTGCACATCTCCCCGCCGACTTCACGGAGGTCGAACTTGATGTGCAAGACGCCGGAGAGAGTCTTCACGAAGCTCTCCGAACACTCCTGGAAAAGCAACCGGATGTGTTGTTTGGCCCCTACGGAAGTGGTCCGATGCTCACCGCGACGCGTTCCTGCACACGGCTCATCTGGAATCATGGTGGAGCGAGTTCTCGACTGGCTCGACCCTCCTTTTCTCAGGTGATCAATGTACTTTCTCCGGCTTCGACCTATTTTGCAGGGGTTCTTCAAGCTATTCATTCCTCTGACCCAACGGCCAGAGCCGTTTCGCTGTTTCATAGCACCACGGGGTTTGGTCGGGATGTGGCAGCAGGCGCGAAGCGAGAGGCCACTCGACTGCAGATAACGATGCAAGCTGTTCCCTTTGAACCCGCTCAGGCTCTTGAAGCCGTCGGTAAGGTTCCAGATGGAGACATTCTGCTGGTAGCTGGGAACTTTGCCGATGAAAGCGCAGTCGCTCCCCTGTTATTATCTCGGAACTGGCGATTTACAGCATTTGTCGGAGCGGGGGTTGAGGAGGTATTAGCTTCCCTGGGTGAGCTGAGGGAAGGACTCATAGGACCTGCACAATGGGTGGCGCGTGCCTCTCTCAGGCCTGATGAGGGGCCTGATGCTCAGTGGTTTGTGACACATTATCGCCAGGAAGAAGGAAGCGATCCTCCGTATGCAGCAGCTCAAGCATTTGCTGCTGGCATTCTGTATGCACGCTGTCTCCGAGAAACTGGAGATATTCGTGAAGAAATGATCCACGCTGCTGCACAAAAGCTCGTGTGTCAGACACTCTTTGGCAAGTTCCAACTCGATCCTGAGAGTGGTCTGCAAATAGGCCATCAGGTGGTCATTGTGCAATGGCAGCAAGGACAACGGCGCGTGGTGTGGCCACCAGAGCAAGCCGAGCGTTCTTTAGTTTTCTCTCGCCCCACATAATCGTTCAAGATTTCCAGGATGTCGAATACGCTTTTCTAGATGCTGAAAGGCGTTAGGAGCTGTTGAGGAGCCTCTTCGATGAGCAAATATATTATACAGGGGAATTCCCCTCTGCGTGGGGAGGTTACGATTCAAGGAGCGAAAAATGCCGCGCAGAAGATTCTGCCAGCTACTATCGTCTTTCCTGGCACCTATGTCCTCAACAACTTGCCGCGCATCCAGGACACTGCCGCCCTCATCGAGATTCTCCGCTTTCTGGGCGCAGAGGTCGCGTTCATCGCGCCGCACACGGTGCGCATCGATACCGAGCACGTCGTCACAAAAGAGATTCCACCTGAGATCACCGCGCTGTCAACGGGGACCTTTTTGTTTGCCGGAGCCCTGCTCAGCCGATACGGCGAGGTCAAACTCTGGCACCCAGGAGGCGACCGCATTGGCAAACGCCCGGTCACCTGGCATCTCGACGCCTTCCGGCGCTTAGGCGCGTCGATCCATGAAGCGGACGCCTACTATGAGGTGCGCGCACCCAGGCTGGTGGGAACGACGATCCCCTTTGTCAGGCCAACCGCGAATGGGGCCGTCAACGCGGTCATCGCCGCCTCGCGTGCGGTGGGCGAGACCATCATTGAAAATGTCGCGCCGGAGCCGGAAATTCGCAATGCCATCACCTTTCTGCAAACCATCGGCGCGCAGGTCGAGTGGAGGGACACACACAGCCTGCACGTGCATGGAGTCGACCAGGGAACGGGTTCCGGCGAGATCGATATGATTCCAGACCGCAATGATGCCGCCACCTTTCTGATCGCCGGGGTGTTAGGACACGGGCCGGTCACGCTCCAGGATGTGCGCGCAGACCATCTCACGCCTCTCCTCGAAGCGCTCACGTTTGTGGGCGCAACACTCGAACTGCACGCAGATCATGGTCGCGAGTCCATCACGGTGCAATGTGCGGCCTTGAACCCAGTCGGCCTTGATATCACGAGTCGGCCCTATCCCGGCTTTTCGACCGACTGGGGACCCTTGATCCAGGTGCTCATGACACAGCTTCCCGCCGCCAGCACCTTTCACGAGACCATTTTCTCTCGGCGCTTTGTGCATATCAGCGAACTGGTCAAGATGGGTGCAACGGTTCGCTCTGTCGATCTGTCGGCTGACGAGAGCCTCTACAACTTTCCTCCTACCCCCGAAGCAGGTGGATTTCATGCCATTCAGATACAGGGACCAGATCATCTGCATGGAACCGTTGTGCATGCCAACGATGTCAGAGCGGGCGCGGCACTGGTTCTTAGCGGTCTCATCGCCTCCGGTGTGACGGAAGTTACTGGGATCGAGCAGGTAGAGCGAGGATATGAAGCCTTTGCGGAACGGTTGAACCAGTTGGGTGCCGCTATCCAGCAGGGATGACGAGACGTTCAAAGATCGAGGAGTCGAGAGAGTTCATGCTGTGCCTCTTTTCGTGACCTGATAGACGGCGAGCGTAGCAACGAGAGAAGCGCGTCAGCGGCAACGGCGGGATCTGGTCCATTATTGGCGAACACCAGGTCAAAGTCAAGCTCTCCTAGAGCTGCAAAGCTCTTCAGTTGTTCCACCTCTTGGTCATAGGCCACCAGGCGTTCCTCCACCCCATCCGTCCGGTGTGTGTGCCGTTCGAGGAGGCGTGCATGAACGATAGGGCGATCAGCCCAGAGCAGGACGCTGAGTCCAGCGTGTAATCCACTCTCTCGGAGAGCGCGCAGATTTTCATATTTTCCGACGTGAATAATAGGTACCCTGGCGGCATCAATCAAGGTTGCATACTCTTCCCTTGAGACGCCGTACCCTCTTCCGTAGCGACCATGGAATTGAAGAAACCCGCCGCTCTGGGCGAGTGACGAGAAGGTTTTAGGAGAAACATGAATGTAGGTGTTATCTTCTCTTGGCGGCTGCGATGAAGGATCCGCCCGGTGTTTTCTCAAGAAAGCAAAGGATGGATCGCGTTCAATGAGCTGGTGGGTCAATGTATCCTTACCGGTGCAGGGCATGCCGCTGAGGAGGAGACATGGGAAAGGATAGCTTGTTTTCACTTGGCTGCCCTCCACAGAGTTATTCTCCGCTTCATTCAGGAAAAGGAATGCAAGAACCATCAGGGAACCAAGCCCAGGTCTATGATACGACGTTCTTCACATAGGGGATACACGCTTCTTCATGGAGATAGACTACCACAAAAGAGGGGTTAAATGTCTCTATGCGAGCAGACGTGCTACTTCTGAGCGTTGTTCTTGGGAGCCAGGCAGAGCTGCTTCCTTCCTTTCAACTTGAGAGCATGGTGCTGCTCCCGAGAGCACACTCTTCTGTTGCCAGCTTGTGTTGGGCCTACGCCATTGCACTGGCGGCAAGAGCAAGAACCGTCGAAAAAATAGCTGTCTGCTGCGCTTTCGTCCCCTCCAGCGTGTGCAAGGTGCAGGTTCCCTGGAACAGATGGTGCATCGCTTCTTCCCAGCGCTGATGGTAGAGCATTTCGATCACCTCGGACGGCTCCCGTTGCTCTACAAGGAGCGTGTGTGACCGCAGTGGTGCTAAGAGGGGACAGATTTGCTGCACAAAGAGAGGGTGGAGGGCAGCAGACGCTGAAACATCAAGGACCAAGGGAAAATGCCGCATGTCGAGACATCCGATTTCACGCAGTATCCGCGCCATGAACGCAAGCATATTCCTCTCGCGTGCCTCCGGGGTTGCTCCCTGTGGCAGCGCTCCGCTCTCCGCTTTTTGCAGTGCTTGCAGCAGAAGGATAATGAGTTGTTCAAAAGCTGGGCTTGATGTCTCGGGAGGCGCGCCCTCCGTCCAGCGAACAACTCCACCACAACGGCATACGCGCGCCAGTTCGTGGAGAAGCCGAGGGAGATCACGGGTGGGGATCGCGTATGCTCCAGAGACGAGATGGACCTGGTCAAAGTACCCTGTCGGCAACTCATCAAGCCACAGGAAGAGTTCACCAAGATTCCAGCAAGTTGGCTCGCGCTCAACGTCTCTGTAAGCCTGCAAGAACTCCATCAGCGCCTCTTGTGGAGGAACATCGACTGCCCGCAGGAAGAGGTCCTGCTGGGTGATCGTCCACCACCAGCCTGTGCTGCGATAGGTAACGGAGAGGATGCGTCGACATGGAGATTGTTCAGCAAGCGCTGGCATAGCCTGTGGGCAGAGTGCGAGCCTCCCCGTTTCTCGCTCGTGGAATGCTGTTTCTGTCTCGGAGGGAAGAGTGAGGACGTGAGCGGATACCATGTGTAGACTGTCTCCTTTTGTCAAGCGAATAATCGGTGTCGCCAGTGTGTCTTCGAGGAGTCATGTTTCCCCAATGACGAACATCTACCTTGGGTCGAATGATGGCCTCCAAAGCAAAGAACTGCATACATGCAGTGGTCAGTGTCCCGCAGAAGAGCACCCTGTGGAACTGGGCTCTTTCCTCTGGAATGTGTCTCTCACACCGCCTACAAGCATAGCAGAGATGAATCTTGAACCGGCAGTGATTCCTTCGCGGTTCTCTCGTGATCCTGTCGAGAACGCATCGAGATAAAGGAGAGAACACGTTGGTCTTGACGCAGCACGCTCAATGCCATCAGTTCACGAGAGAGCCTGCCCCCTTTTTGTGAACCGTCGCCCATATCAGTGCAGTAAGCTGAGCCCGCATAGCTATTCCAGTGGTAGCTTCGAAGCACGATACTCTCTCGACTGAATCACGGCTGTCTCTCGATAAGAACACGGTTGGGGTCTGTTATGCTAGAGCGTGGTGCATGGTGCTATACATGTCATGGGGCACTCCTGGGGACCAGAGTGTTGAGACCCACTCAACCGCGCCGACCCAGAGTCCACCTGAGCCTGTCGTCTGCACCAATGCTCTGCAAGACAAACAAGACGCCGTTCTGATTAGTGAAGTATGGCCAAGGAGCCTCTATGTCTAACCCGCGAAGAGTTTCGCTCCATTCCTTGTCGGTATCAGCGCTCTCCGGGCCGACGACAGGGAGCATTGCCGCCGTGCCAGCTTTCGCTCCGGGCACTATTCCGTACACTCCGCCGCCTTCTGGCGTTTCCTCTACGCAACCGGGTACCCCTTCGCTGCCATCCCTGCTCCCTCAAACGCAGGGGTGCAAACACGTGATGGTCGTTGACGACTCACCGACCATCCGCAAGATCGTGGAAACCTGCCTGAAACGAGCGGAGTTTGCGGTCACCTGCCATCCCGATGGAGTAGCTGCCTTGAAGGCATTGGCCGCTCAAGAGTACCCCCTCCCGGACTTGATCATTCTCGATGTCAACCTGCCAAAGATGGACGGGTACCAATTCGCCCGCATCCTCAAGCAGAAGCGCCAGTTCGCAGATACCGTCATTCTCATGCTCTCTGGACGCGATGGCATCCTGGACCGACTGAAAGGCAGACTGGCGGGGGCCAGCGGTTACATGACCAAGCCATTCAAGACCGCGGATCTCGTACACCTGGTGAATGCCCTTCTCGGCGTTCCGCAACCATGAGTCTTGGGGGGCAGCATGTCTGCTGAGAGAAACACAGGGCGCTTGGTTCTTCTGTCACGAACCCGTCGCAGACAGAGAGGCAGGCTTGTCCCCAGGCTGTTAGAGGCTGAGACGAGTGCCCGCTTGACAATAGGCAACCGGCGAAAGGGGTACTGATGCTGACAAGAGCAGTCGGGTACTTCTCCCGAATATTCTGGGAGGCATTGTCATCAATGGTACAGAGAAGACAGTGTACCTGATAGCCACACCCAGAGCACATCTGGCTTGTGTCACACGCGAGCGGATCCCCGCCGCATGCTTCATGGAGGTCTGTATGTCCTGCTGCTGATGGGCCTGGTTCGTCGCAGCAAGATGCAACTGAGAATCTTGGTAACACGATCCCGTGTGTGCTTGCCAAAGTGCCGTGCCGGGTGTGCCTCATTCAAGACCCGCTGGCGCGATGATGCGAGTCACGATGAACAGAGAAAGGTAAACTTTATGAGCCAGGAAAAAGCAGAGCCATCCAACTCCTATGTGATTGACCCTGAAAGTGCGGTCGAGATGGCCCGCCTGCTCGATCAGGATGATATGCTCACGCGGGCAATGGGAGGACTGCTCCCGGAACTGTCGGATGAGATCCTCTCCACTGTCTATAAGGTCCTCGATATCGGCTGTGGCCCAGGAGGGTGGGGGCTCGGTGTTGCCCGGTCATACCCCGATGTGGAGGTATTCGGCGTCGATATCAGTCAGAAGATGATCCAGTACGCGCTCTCGCGGGCGAGCGGGTTGGGACTCTCGAATGCGCACTTCCAGATCATGAACGCGACGGACCCGCTTGGTTTTCCCGATGCCTCCTTTGATCTGGTGAATGCGCGTCTGGTGAGCGGATTTCTGCTCCATCACCAGTGGTCGTCTCTCGCTGCGGAGTGTCTGCGCATGCTTCGCCCAGGCGGGATCGTTCGCCTGACGGAGGGCGAATGGGGAGTCGTCACCGTCCCCTCTTCAGCCGTGGCGCGCCTGTTCGCGCTCGGAATGGACGCCATGTATCGAGCCGGACGGAGTTTTTCACCTGATGGTCGCTACCACGCCATCACGGCGATGCTCCCCACATTTCTGCAAGAGGCGGGCTTCGATTCTGTGCAGATCAAGGCGCACGTAATCGACCACTCGTATAGAAAAGAGGCGCACGAGGGGTTCTACGAGGACTACCAGCGCCTGTTTCAGTTGGGGCAACCATTTATTCTCCGGCAAGGATTATCGAGCCAGGAGGAACTGGATGTGCTGTACGAACAAGCCATGGCCGAAATCCTCTCGCCGGATTTCCGAGGTCTCTTGTACCTGCTTACTGCCTGGGCCAGGAAGTCGGCAGTCGGCGAATAAGCGAGAGCAGAAGAAGAGGGAGCGCCCCTGGGCACGCCGGAACATGCCTTTCCGGCGCTGCGCCTCTGCGACCACAGAAGAGAGCTTCTTTCTGCAATTGTTCATCACTCTTTTCCAGGGAACAGCTTCTTGCCTATGAATTAAGAACGCAGAGGTGAAAGTGGAGGGCGACTTTGAGAACTCCGTACCAGACCAATCGGACGGGTTCACATCACTGTCTATCCCGGACATCTCTCAGAGATTAACCGGAGGTAATACAACAAAGAGGGGTCATTCGGGAGAAGAAAGGAAAGATTCCTCCTATCTCTTCCAGAGAGAGCTACATGGCTCGGATGTCATGGTAGTGGTCATGAGGCTTAACCAGAGCAGCGAAGTCTGGTAGGGGAGCAAGAGGCAAGATTTGTGGTTCTCGCCTGCCTCCCCGTTCGCAGGAGTCAGTTACTTATTGCTATCCTGCCCCTCGCCTTATCATTGTATGTATTGCTCCATAGACGATGTTCATAGGACAAGTTCAGACCGAGGCACTTCAAGACGACAAGAAGGTCAGCGTGCCTTGAGGGTGTGACGATCCAAACGGAACGGGGTGAGAGCAACTGGCCATCCCTCCCCGGTGAGTGCCTCTGTAAGCAGTTGGCCCAAACGCAGAGCAAAAGGCATGCCATGTCCGCAAAAACCCCCGACGACCCGCACTCCTGGCAGGTCAGGCACACGATCAACAATCGGCAGATAATCGGGCGTAAAGGCCATCATCCCGGCCCAGCGGTGGGCAACCTCTAACCCACCAAGCTCTGGAAAGAGTCGAGGCAAGACCTGCTCCAAGGCCATTTGTACCTCCATCGTGGGCTGGTTCAGACGAATCCCAATATCACTGCCAGGCGCGACTGCACGGCACCCTCCCAGGACAATGGTGCCATCGCTGCGCTGCTGCCAATATTCTCCGGTAGGGGTGATGGCAGCAGACATGGCGGTGGGAAATATCGGCGCAGTAGGTGCAGAGGCGAGCGCTTGCCCTCGTACCGGCGTGATCAGGTGCGCACATTGGGGAAGCAGCTCACCAATCCAGGCATTGGTTGCGATAATCACCGTCTCTGCTTGGAGAGAACCGCGTGTCGTCTGGACGACAACCCTCCCACTGTGCGGAACAAGGTGCAGCACCGTTGCTGTACAGACTTTCGCGCCGGAGCGCTGCGCAGCTTGCACCAACCCTTGCACCAGTCGAACAGGGTGGATGACCGCTGTTCCCGGCTTGAAGCGGCCTCCAACAATATCTGGCCCAAGCGGGGTTCCGATATGTTCCTGGATCTGTGAGCGGTCAAGCGGCATGGCAACAACGCCATCGGCCTGGAGTGCCATCGCTTCCTGGGTCAATGCCGTCAGTTGTGGCGCATTCAGCGCGAGGCTGAGGCTGCCTGGTTCACGATAGTCGCAGGCGATCCTCTCCTCTTCCAGAACGTGGAGGAGGAGGGCCTGGTTTTCGCGGGTGAAGGTCAAGATGGCGTGTGCGGTCTGGTGCCCTAAACGCGCAATGGCAGCAGGGTAGGATTCGGCAGGGCCAATCGACAATAATCCCCCATTCCGCCCGGTGGCTTCGTGCGCCAGTCTGGTACGCTCAAGGAGCACGGAGTTGACTCCCGCTCGTGCGAACCAGTAGTTGATGGAAGCCCCCAGAATACCTCCTCCAATAATGGCTACCTCTACGACCGAGGGAAGGTCATCGGAAAGCACAGGATGACTGACCGTCTCTTGCCAGTAGGAAGAAGAGTCGTGAATCTGGTTTGCGCTGTGAAAGGGGTGATCGGCTTGCATGGCTATGACGTACTTCCATCTCTCTATGTATAATGACGTGCAGATGCTGTGAAAATAAAATACGTGTTCTGAGCGACTCTCTACTGAATGAGAATCAGATCATTGCTGAACCAACGCTAGTAACAGGGCCTATAAATTCTTGCTACAAGAACTAGAACGCGCTTCAGCAACGCTCAGGAGTTATAAAGTTGATGCCCATTGGACGATCGCAAGCATCACTCCACCATCCTAGAACCAGGGTTTCCATATCGTTTAGCGATCTCGCTACTATGTGACCCAAGCATATCATCCGGATTTCCGCGAAGTGGAATGCATTGTATCACAAAGGATAACCGATGTTCTGGTCCTCTCCGCCCGGCGCGCGAGGAGCAGATTCAGTGATCTGCGCGTGATCCAATTCCACGCGAAAACACGCATGCAGATCCTCGGTGCAGAGGCAAAACCAGCTGCCTAATTGCTCGTCGTGTTCTTCCATGCGCTCCAACCAGAGTTCTCGATCAGGGGGATCCATCGCCTCAATGGTCGAACGCACCATTTCCCCCTCGAAGAACGCCGGGTCGTCGTCACTGTTTTTCCCCAGGAGCGCCTGCTCCCAATCGGTGTCCCTGAAGTCACTGATGGCGAACGCGATCTGGTCCAGAAGCACCGCGGTGAGGTCCGGCCCTCCCTGAGCGAGCAGCGCCAACAGCAACCGGCGCTGCTCTTCCATCCCCTCTCTCCAACTGTCATCACTTTCAGTGGGAAGGTAGCTCGGCTTCGTATTCAGGACGTCATCGGTGATCTGGATACGGAAGGTGAGCGCGATCGTCACGCTCTTTTCTGCCAGGTTTCCCATACGAATCCTCCTGCTTGTGTTTATCTTGAAATGTTCTCTCGGCTCATCGCGCCTCTGCACCTCCGGTCGCCCAGGCTCATGAGAGCCCGGAGCGTCTCAGTTCGCCTGTCCCTTGTTGGACCAATCTCCTCGCTCGGCCCAAAACGCCCGTTCTTCCTGCATCCAGGCCGTCAGCTGCCCCATCAACACAAAGAAATGCTCGCTGTCCTCGCGCGACAGGATAGGAAGCAAGGGCATGGAGAAGGTATCAATAACGTTGTTCTGGGCATCGATCTTGACCGCATCGACAACTGGGAGCGCTCCCTGCTCATGCACCATCTTGCGCGCGTGCGTGGTGGCCTCCTGGAAAAGGGAACGTCCCCGGTCGAGTAGGGCAGCAAGTGCGAGAGCCGATTCGTCGTCAAGCGTGGGCAACATGGCAGCTGTGTAGCGTTGGAGCAGCGCGTCAATGTCAGCGCAGGTGGTCAAGAACGTGAAGAGCGCCTGGCGCATGGCTCTATAGCGCTGCTGCATCGTCTGATAGGCCAGGTCTGCCAGCTTCACCTGCTCTTCGGTTGCCCACTGCAGTTGGAGGCGTCGCTCAGGAGAGACGAACTTCCAATCGAAGAGGCTGTACAGGAACGGCACTTGTGAGATGAACAGGCACCACACCAGGCGCTTGCCTCGTTTCTCGATTAGGAACGGCAACTTTCGTGCAGTGGCCCACAGCGCCAAGTGCCGCCAGCGTCGGATATGCATGTCGGCACGGATGCCGAGCGCGTGGCAGACCGCGAACACCGGGATATAGGGTCTTCCATCTGCGAGATAGAGGGCGGGAACCTCATCACTCAGAAATGGCAGGGGAATCATCTTTTGGGCAACGACCTCTTGCTCGCGCTCATTCATCCCACACAGCCTCCTTTTCTGGAATGTCATCCGGATTTCTCAGCCCTGAACAGGCAAGAACATCTGTTTCATCTGCATTGTAGCGATTTTTCATCTCCTTTTCAAGCCCTTTGGTTGTGATAGATTTTTTAGGATCATCCCCGCTTCATAGAACGTGTCCGCGGTCTCATTGTAATGCTGGGAACTGCTCTAGAAAGCTACTCGTTTGGTAAGCTTATCACTAGCTGATCACTCACCATTCGCGTAATCGCGAGAAGGAAAAACGAATTATTCTGGACGAAAACGGTGAAATGAACACCACAATGGCTCATTTCGCCTGGTTTCACAGCCATCTGAGAAATTTTTACATCGTTCGTTGAAACGAGATTTTCTCAAGTGGGGAAAGCAACCATCAAAAATGGCTCTTTTTTCCATCAAGTGGTGCCAATAATTCGTTTTAATCAAATTTTATTACGCGAATGGTGAGTGATCAGTAGGCGAAAGTTGTTTTTGATCGGGAAAGCCTGTTGATGGCGATCGAAATGGGCTTGTATTTCTGTTCTAAACCGAGTAGAATAGGTCGGCAAACCAGTAATTGAAGTGAGTGCTACTCACTTATAAAAGGTAAATAAAAATAGTGGGAGAGTGAGAAAAAGGACCGATGGGTCAGAAGCCGTCAAAGCAGTGTTACTTATGTGGCAAATGGGTGAACAGTTCCACACGCGACCACGTGCCGCCGAAGAGTCTGGCCGGGGATGTGCCAGGGATTCAGTTTACGACCCTCCCTGCCTGTCGCGACTGCAATGTGAAGTATTCGAGCGAGGAGTCGCGCTTGCGGGACTTTCTGGCGGTGATTGGTTCCAATCTGGGGATTGCGGAAGCCGACGGCGCATTAGCAGCCTTTCAACGCAATGTCGGTCGACGGCCCGGCCCCAATCGAGATTATACTCGTATTCAACGCGCGATTGGCTGGCAAGAGGTCTCCACCACAAGCTCGATCTACCTTGGCGTCGCGCCAACGATCACCATCCCGTCCGATCTGGATGTGGAGAGCATCCTGATCAAAATTGCGCAGGGGCTCCACTATATCCATACCGAACAGATTATTCCATCCTGGTACGTCAAACAAGGTGTGCTTGTTCAGCCACATCGCCTCCCTCCTCTCTGGTACCAGGTCGAGTGGCCGTTTGTCGGGCAAACTGGCAACTTCTTCAGCTATCAGGGCTGGAAGAACCCGGAGACGATTGAGTGCGCTCAATGGCTCATGCTGTTCTACCAGCGTGCTCTTGGTGTCGTGACGTTCTATGACCCAGCCACGATGCCTGTTGAGGCTAGCGCTGGAACCGTTCCTCAAGGGGAGAAAGGGTATGCATAAAAAGCCGATTGCTATTGGCTAGGAAAGCGTCGGCGAAATTGCCGATCTCCCCTACCGGCATATGCGTATCGAGAGCGTCGGTGAGGAGGAGCTGGTGACACTCACCTTTGCCAACATGAAGCAAGGCAAGAACCTGGTGCTTCCGCTCAACGTTCGCGTCTCGGCCATTCTGCTCGACTACCTGCGGTCGTACGATGGACCGGAGCTGCTGAGCCTGTCGCCAAACGTGCCGATTTGGGTGTATCTCTCAGAGGTTCCGATGAATGCCAAGCAACTGGCCTACTGGGAATACCTGGGTAGACCACGGTACCTCCCATTGGCGGTAGCAGGGCATTCGCCAGGTCTGCTAGAAATAGATACAGGTGAGCAGAACCCACTCGGCCCGTTACACCTGAATAAACTTGCCAAGCAAGCTGGGGCAGCCTTGGGAGAGCGTCAGGAGATGCTGGCCTATGGGGCCCCGCGACGACACAGACCTACGATCAGCAACTGGAGGCGGCACGAAGAAGTACCAGGAACAGATTGCGGATCTGCTCGGGTTGTAAAATAGAAGGAAGATGTGTCATAGGCCGTATCACGTAGGCTGTGGAAACCGGATATTTCAGGATAAAATACGTCCTCGAATCAGTCTTCTAGCAGAGCAGGGAGTACGTCCGTGTCCTTTTTAGATCGCCTCACGAGGGCATTTTCCACGCTCTCCCATATCGAACTCGACGACCGGGCCAAAATAGGCGCACTCGGCGAGCAGTATGCCGCCCAGGTCATTGACGACAGCGAGGGCAGTTGGATTCGCAACCCGATCATTCCCCATCCCACCAAGCCGGGGTACACGCTGGAGGCCGATTTCCTGGTGTATACGCGGGGAAACCTGTTCTGTGTGGAGATCAAGAACTATAAGGGTCGCATCTCGTATGCCCCAAAGTACCGGACGGTGCAAGTCGAGCAAAGAGGTATCTTTGGCAGCCGCTCCGTTCCGCAAACGGTCATCGACGGCTACGACGACAGCCGCATCCTTCAGGAGAAGGTCGGCAACTACGGCGAGGGCATCTTCACCAAGGAATATCCCAATCCTCTGAAGAAAACCAGGTACTTCCTGCACCGCCTCAAGGACTACCTCAGTACCAGGGACGCACGGTTTCAGCGACTCCATATCATTCCGGTCGTGGGCTTTGCAGAATACGCGAATATCAGTGCCATTCATAGCTTCGAAACGGGCATGATCTACGTCTCGGAGATCCCTGCCTTCTTTGAGCGACACGCCCATCCGAAATTCGCCAAGAGCCCCTCTCCCTGGATTCTCGCAGGCCTCCAAAAAGTACCGACCTGGGATCTGATCCTTACCACGAACAACGAGTGGATGAACGGCATCATCCAGGACCGCGAACTCACGTTTCGAGGGACAGATGGGCGCTGGCATGCCCTCCCCTACGCGGTCATCCATTCCATCTCGCTGCAACGCACCGGCTTTTTCTCCGCCCACGACCAGCTGACCGTACAGTACACCAACGGCAGCACCCAGGTGTTTCACAGCGTTGGCGGCGAAATCCATCTGCAGCGCGTAGGAGAGCGCCAGGTCCATCAACTGCGCAATGTGAACAGGATCATCGTGGGAGTGGCCAATAAATTCGCGTAATGCAGTCTTGATGTGAATGTGATCATGAGGCAAATTGTGCGCACAACTTCGCATGTAAGGCCCTCTCTTGCTCATTGTTCTTCGAAGATTGGAGAATGTAGCACTCAGAAACGGGTATCAAAAAGCGGAGACGCACACCTGACCACCCAGCAAGTCCTGGCGACCTTCGAGGAGCTGGCGCAGCGCTACCTGGACGCCGAGGAGGAACGGCAGCAGTTAGGGCTAGACATGAACACGTTTGCGATATATACTGCCCTCAAGATGCTGGGTGAAACGGTTACTCTACAGCAGGCGACAGAGGTCAATGCCGTCTTCGTGCGTCACCCGGACTATCGCTGGCATGAGCAACAAGAAAAACAGGTGCGGGCGGAACTCTACAAACTCCTGCATCCCTTGATGGGGACCGAGAAGATGATCGAGATCGCCAACCGCCTCTTGAAAGTAGAACGAGTATGAAAGCGTCTCTTTCGCGCCCACAGCAGTCGGCCAATAGGTGGCATGATGATGAGGAAGTGCGGTGGGCCGTGCGTCACTGGGCCGTCCGGATCGGGGTGAAGGCTCCGCAAGTCCGCTTTCAATCCATGAAAACGAAGTGGGCCGCCATTGCTGGGGGATGGATGACCCTTGAGGCAGACCTGCTTGGTATCCCGAAAGACCTGGGAGAGTTCGTGATCGTGCATGAACTCCTTCACCAGCTGGTTCCCAACCACGGCAAGGTCTTTAAGCTATTTCTGGATGCCTACCTGCCCGGCTGGGATGAGAAGGAGCGGCAATTACAAACGTATGCCTCTGCTGAGGGGAGTGACGAGCTCTCGAGAGTGTGATCTACACGAGACCTGAATCGCTCTTTCCCTTACGGAGCGCCACTTTTGTCTTATGAGAGTTCCCAGCAATGGATTCCCCGCAGATCAACGTAATCGCTGGTATATCATCAGGAAAGAGATGAAATGGAACAGCAGGATGCTCCTCTTCCACTTCAGGATGAGGCATGTGAACGCCGCTTGCTGGGAGCGCTGCTCACCGATGGTGCATTGCTTGCGGAAATCACGGCTATCCTGACCCCTGATGATTGGTGGGTGGATCATCATCGCTTTATCTTCGAAGTGATCGTCTATCTGGCCTACCAGCAAACGATGATCACGAGCGCCAGTGTCGCTGACGCATTGCAGCAACAGGGGCTGCTGGAAACGATTGGAGGGACGGCCTACCTTTCCGAACTGACCAAGCAGCAGAAAGAGGCACCTCTTGTCGATGCCCGTCATCTGCGTCAACTAGCATACCGCAGACGGCTCTCCTCCCTGGGGAGGCAACTCATTGCACTCGCCCACCATGAGCCTGACGTCAAGACCATTCTGAACCGTGCCAAAGGCCTCCTTGCAACTCTCTCCCCCGCACATGGTCTCCTTTCCCTGCATGATTTGATCGAGGGGTACCGACCACTCGTACAGGAGCTGCGGAGCCAGGCAGGAACGATACGCGGCGTTCCTACCGGGTTCATGGATGTCGATCGGCTCACAGGAGGTCTACAGCCCTCGACCCTTGTGGTCGTTGCTTCTCCGCCAAATGTCGGGAAAACGACGTTTGCGTTCAGTCTCCTGCTCAACACGGTCACACGGTACAGACGATCCGTCGGCTTGTTCAGCCTGGAGCGCAATGGGGAGCAGGTCATCGAACGACTCTTGACGATGTCGGCCAAGATAGAACGGCATCAGCTGTTAATCTCTCAGTTGGAGGATGCTGCCTGGGAAGAGCTGTCGTTTTCCCTCGACCAGTTAGCCAAGACCAACATCTGGCTCGACGACACGGCTGATCTCTCACTTGACCTATTGAAAGAGCGGGCGCAATGGATGGTCTCCGTCGCGAAGGTCGACGTGCTGATCATTGACTCAGTGGGCCTCCTCTATGCCACCATCAATGGCAGACGCTATGACAACCACATCCAGGAAGTCGAAGAAATCAGTCGCAGTCTGAAAGTCCTGGCGCGAACGCTCAATGTTCCGATCCTGGTACTGATGCAGGTGTCCCGGCAGATCGGATACCGCGACCCGGCGGAGCGCCACTCATCAGCTGACCGTGAAGCTCCCACACCCCGACTCTCCGATCTGCGCAACGGGTCATTTGAAAATGACGCAGACCTGGTGATCTTTCTCTCCCGCGACGATGTGCTCAACCCAAAAACTGAGCGCAAAAATCTGGTCGATCTGATCGTCGCAAAGCACCGCGACGGGCCTCTTGGAGAAATGACGCTCTACTGCCCCTCTTCCAGTTACTATCTGTGCGATCTCAGTGTCTCCGCTCCTGAAGGAGGAAATGAAGAATCGTCATAATGGGCCACAGAGGAAAGCCGATGGCCGACGAATTTACTGGTAAGGGAAACGGGTAGTTAGCTGGCAGCCCAACGCTTGGAGCAACGAGACTTCCAAGCGGCACTCCAATCCGATGAGGTGGCCTGACGGTGACTTCACTAGACCACCTTATTTTCAGAGGATTCGATATGGCATCTTGTGCAGCACAGGAAGTGTTTTTTTGTAGATCAGATTAGTGACGAAAGTACTTCTCGATGATCTTCTTGCCGCAATGGTAGAAGAGATACCCAAATGTACCAAAAGTGATGAGGTTCACCAGTCCGGCGAGGAAGGAATTTTGACTGAATTGAGAGACAAACCAGACAAAAATCGGCGTCATGAAAACGATATACACCACTGCAGCGAGAATAGTACCAAGAAGGAAACCAAATGAAGCAGCACGAAAAGCCATCGGTTTATCCTTTTGAGGGCAGGGGAAAGCGTTCACATTCTCCCAGAACGACCTATCCCATCTGATAATCATGTTTTTCGACCTCCTTGCGTTGGCAAGCCTATACCGGGTAGCACCTATTGGCTTTCTGAAGCATGGACTCCTTCTCGTATCTGCAAGAACAGTCCCAGGGCATGTCTCCTCGGTATCCATCAGTACCGACGAGGCGATTGCAGTGGGCTCAGAAGGACCTCTTGGGGAGAAGGAAATCTTCTCGATACCGACTATACTGCTGAATCATCCCTTTTTCAGACAATAGAGACAAATCTCCTAAAGGATCACGCCGATGTCTAGCATATGAATCGTAGCTCATTCTATTGTGAATTGAACCTGCTTGCTATAATACGTCTTCACCCTTGTCGGCAGAGGTAATAGTTCCCTGCTTACTAGGAATTGGTGCTAGCCTTTTTCCTGTTGGTCTTCTATACTCAGGTTACTCGTCTGTTTGGCAGGTGGACTCTTCCGAGATTCTTATCAGTATTGAAGGGGTCTGCCCGGTATCGAAGTCAAAAACAATGCTTTTTCTGAATTTGAATGCGCGCTATTCTGGTGGTGAGCATTGACCGTGCCATGAGTATCTGGTTTATTGAATAAAGCCTGCTTGTCTTCAATTATTATGTATTGACATGTAATGTTATATTCTATAAGGAACCTCTCGTATATCACCTTGTTTTTAGGAGTGAAGTTGCGATGGAAGGGGCGAAAATTCTTCCATTCCCTGAAGGGATACTCATTGATTACCTCTGTGCCACAGAACCCCCTTTGGGCTTCCTCATGTTTTTAACACGAATCGGCAAGCATTGTCCATCTATAGCGAAAGAGGAGATATGGTCGAACTGAATTACGCTCCTTACTATTTACGTGCTATTGAGGAGCATACTACTGGCCTCAAGCAGGCATCGGGTCCGACTGGCATCGGGAAAACGACCGTTCTTGAGCATGTCGTTCACTCCCCTATCTGCCAGCAGCGCAAGTCTATTTATATTGCGAACCGACTACAGTTGGTCGAAGACATGGGGAAGATCCCTCATTGTGTGATTTTACACCGCGATTTGGAAGTAGTACTCATCACGCTGAGAGATTTCCGCCCGGCGTTCTATAAGCTCTTAGAGGATGATGAACTGTTTCTCAATCCCATTCAGCGTTGGAATGAGCGAAATCCGAACAGACGTGTCGATTTTGGAGCAGTGAAGCGTGCCTGTAAAGCATTTGAGGAGTTGCTGGCAGAGTACCTGGTGACGGTGCCCCAACTGCTTGAAGAGAAGATGGATGAGTATGCCCGTCTCGTTCTCAAGGCATTTAAGGCAGCTCTGCGGGGAGCGAAGAATAAAAAAGGCAATAGCCCTACCTATCAGAAACTCATGGATCATCCTGTTATCCAATCGTTGTTTCCTTTCATTGCGTTTAAGCGGCGTGCAGACATTCGCCTTATTGCGATGACATTGCAAAAAGGCTTTTATGGCTTTTTTGACGGGGAGAAGACATTAAATCTTACTCTGCTGACAGAAGAGGATGGCGGTTATATTATCTTCCTCGACGAGTTTGATTTTCTGGAAAACGACCTGGTTGGCCTCATCTGCCGCGCTCCGCAAATCCGTGATCCTTTTCATCTCGTAGAGTTGTTTTATCGAGCGATGACCCAGCATAAATTGCCTCGCGAAAACTATCCGCGTTCCCAGAATATTCGAACTCGTATCGAGGCTATTAAGAAAATCGTGGATGAGTTGCAAGGAAGCGGTCTGCATTACCCAACCATTAACCAATTCACCAGCCAGCTTCCGAAGCAGTTGGCGGCGCTGAATCGTAGCCAAAGAAGACGGGCGAATCCCTCCCCCGCTATTTTTCGCACGCAGCATACCATCAGTACCAATTATCTCTATTTGCGGGAGACGAATCGCTCCTTTGAGATCTTTACCGAGCCTGATCTTTCGGATGAATCTCCCTATTCTGCTTTACAACTCTTTGATGCCGTCAGTTCAGCTAGTGAACAAATTATCTGGTTGTTTAAGCAACTCAGGCTCGGAGACGATGAAATCATGTACCGTGAATTAATGCGGCATTGCTTCGAGAATACGGTCTTTCCAGAGGAGCTTGCGCTCATCTCACAGTTTGCCCACACACCTCTTCAAGGAGAACCAAGCGAACTGAGCGCATTACTCGCACAAGGATATAGCCTGTATGATATCCATGACCTCCAGCAGCTTACCGATGATGAGGAAGTGGAAGTGCGGCATTTCGGCATACATATGACCCCCGAAAGTATTTTGTGTAGCCTGGCGCAGCATAACCTCGTCTTCGCCTTATCTGCGACAGCAGATATCCCACGGCACGTCCATCATTTTCATGTAAATTGGCTGAGTCAACATATCACCGTCCACACTCCTGATCAGGACGATATAGAGCTCGTGCGTGAGCTGAATCGGCAAAAAGCCGCGATTCGACGAAACCAGGTGACGCTCGCGATCCTGGATGGCTTGCATGCCGATAATCCCTATCAGCAGCAGTTACTGGACTTTATTGGCGCTGTGGCAAAGGATGAAGACTTCGGCAATGATACGCATGAAGGTCATTTGAAGCTGCGCGTTGAGCTCTTTTTTGCAGCATTACTGCGGATAGATCATGAGAAAAAGGAGCAAAACACGCATTTGCTTTTCCTGAATACCTTCCGGCAGATTCAGCTCATCTTTGAGCGCTATCCTCTCCCAGATGACGGACTCTTTGCTGTGACCAAGCGAAGTAATACCCCCTGGTTTCAAGTCTATGATCTCGCGCTTCAGGGAAGACCATTTATCGTCGTTTTTTACAATGCCAAGATGGGGAATATTGTTCGGCAAAACCAGCCGGCCCAGGAGCTGTTCAACTCATTATTTTGGGAAGGGAAACCAGTGGTGGTAGTGACCCAGTATCTCTCCGCAGGGAATGGCGTGAACCTTCAATACTGGTTGACGCCAGACAAAAAAGAGCAACGAGATTTTACGCATATTGATCTGCTCGAAACTCCCTACTTTTATTTTGGCAAGCCCGATGAGACGCTCGCATGGGACGAGAAAATCGCTCTGTTGAAGGAGAATATCTGGTACCAGGCGAAGTTGTATGCGGGAAAGGTGATTAATGAGCAACGATTTCTACAGGTGCTCAGTACCTTAAATGACCCCTGGGCGTGGAACGGAGATTATCAAGAAAATAAGAGTACCCATGCTGATGCTTTGCTCAATCACATGGCAACATTTATGCAAGCGCTTGGACGTATTGAACGGGTATGGGCGGAGATGCCTGATCAGACCGTGGTACTGAGTCGTGACGTCTATACCCATTTTCAAGAGTTTTGTGGCCCTGAATTTGACCAGTTGCGCCAGGAGCGCGAATCATTCATTTCTGAAAATCTGCGACAGCTTCTTGCGCATATTGGGAATGAACGGCCTTCCGTTGAGCAAGCACTGCGTCGTGAGAAGGATACTCGCCTGCTCTCAAGAAATGATCGCTGTCGGCAGGCGATCAAACAACACCTGGTACGCCTGGAAGGGCTACGCCAGGGCAATGGTGATATCGAGGCTCGCAAACAATGGCTCCATCTTCGGCAGGCGGCATTAAAGCATCACTTCCGCGATCCACTTCTTCAGGCGTATGATTGCGTGGCAGAGTCAACCTACTATCAGCAAGGAATGTTGTACCTGACGCCACAGGATGAAATTATTCCAGCTCGTCTTGCCCAGTATGACACCTATCACTGGCACATGGATGCGATCTATAACGTGATCAAGGAAAATCAGGTCACGCGAGACTATTTTCTGGAACATGACTATCAGCTCGAGTTTCCTCCTCTCGGGAAACACTTCCTCACTCCTTACTGTTATCAGGCTATTCTCACCGGAGCCATTGGTGAAGAAGCGATTGCGGCTTTGTTGCAGGATGAAGGAATAGACCTGGAGGAGCTACCTGATCCCCTCTTTGAAGTGGTTGATCAAAAAATCTGCGCCTACCCCTACTATATCGATAGCAAATTCTATAAGGAGCAGACACTCAATCGTTTTCCGCTCGCTGAGGATGATCCGCTGAGACATCCCAAGCTGAATGAAGCACATTTTGCTGAGAGCGCACGACTCAAAGTGAGAAAACTTGAGTCCTATCATGGAACACCCGTTAAACTCATCTATATCAACGTAACGAGCCATCAGCCTCGTCCTCGCAATTACTATGACCGTGATTTTACTCCAGTCACGAGTTTTGAAGACGCTGCTATTGTGGTAATCCAGGGTGCGCTCTGGCGTCAAAAGCCCAATGTGTATCATCAGGGGTTTGAGTATTTTTTGCATGATCTGCATGCCGCATTGCAGCGCTAGCCGAGAGGAAGGAATCGCTAATGAAACGGACAATACCCACAACCACGCTGAAAGTCGTGAAACCGGAGGATTATTCTGCTCTTGGAGCCACCTTCCCACGACATACGCAACGAGGTGGTGTAACCAAGATGGGTAGTGGGTAAATCGTCGAGAAACTGGCAAAAGAGACAAAAACTGTGTCTTCTTGACAAGGGAACTACCACTATTACGAACGTTCCCGAGAAAGAAGACACAGAAAAAGTATGACACACCCTTCAGTTCATGTCCAAATTGCCCCAACCTCCGTTCCCTCCACACCTTCGTGGCTAGCAGAAGTAGCCGTGCTGGCGCATGTGTTCAGCCAGTTGGGCCTGCAGAAAGCCATCGAGGAGCGCGTGCGGTTTGCGCGCGCTCGGATGGGGGACTACGAAGTGATTGATTTTGTCGTGATGCTCATGGGCTACGCCGTGAGTGGGGAACGAACCCTCACGGCTTTTTATCAACGACTCCTCCCGTTTGCCGAACCGTTCATGGCACTGTTTGGGAGAGCGAACCTGCCTCATCCTGCCACACTTTCCCGCTTTCTGGCGGCCCTCGATCACGGGTCCGTGGAGGCGCTCCGCACGCTCTTTCAAGACGATCTGGTAGCACGACCTGTGTTCGCCTCCCCACCAGGTGGGGTGTGGGATCGCCTGGGAAGCCAGTGGACCGTGGTGGATGTCGATGGCACAAAACAGGCAGCCAGACAACGGGCACTTCCCCAGACCGCAGACCGCGCCTCGCGCCCCATCGCCGCTTTGAGCTGGTGGCGGCTCCCGCATACCTGGGACGCAAACGGGGAGAAATCGCACGCACGAGAACGACGGTTCTGCAAGCGCATACGCACCAATGGCTGGGGACGTTCGGCAACGCCGGCAATGGCGATTACCGGGGGGAATTGCTGCGAGCCCGAGCAGCGATCGAGAGCTATGCCAGCGCGCTTGCGCTTCCCCTCTCTCATGTCTTGACTCGTCTGGACGGCCTGTATGGCAATGCCGCTCCGCTTGTCGATCTCCTCACCGCTGGCGGACCTGGGGTGATTGTGCGCGGGAAGGACTATCACCTCTTGAACCTGCCTGCCGTGAGGACGCGTTTGCAGCAGCCCCCCGATCAACAGACGAGGCATCCTGAGTCGGGAACCAGTCGTGCGCTCTACGATTGTCTGGATATTCCCCTCACGCCTACCGGGCCGCGGGTGCGCATGCTCCTGGCTGCGCGTCTGGCCACTGCCTCCCCACCTGCCATCGGGACGGTGCATAACGGCATGGTCTATGAGCAGTTCTTTCCCACCGTCCCACCACACGCTTTCACTCCCGCCGACGTCCTTGATCTGTACTTACATCGAGGGTCCGCGCGAAACGGTGCTCGCCGATGAAGATCAGGAACAAGATCCCGATCGCTGGGTGTCTCATACGCCCGGTGGGCAAGAGTTCTGGCAAATCCTCTCGCAATGGATCTGGAATCTGCGCTTGGAGTTCGGGCAGCACGTGTCGGCTTCTCCCATGCGTGTGACAGAACTGACCTATTCTCAGATTGATGAGCCGGTGCAAGCAAGTGAGCCGGTGCAAGCAAGTGAGCCGGTGCAAGCAAGTGAGCCAGTGCAAGCAAGTGAGCCAGTGCAAGCAAGTGAGCCAGTGCAAGCAAGTGAGCCAGTGCAAGCAAGTGAGCCAGTGCAAGCAAGTGAGCCAGTGCAAGCAGATGCGTCTATCTCCTATGGGCCTGCTCAATGGGCCCGCCGCTCCTTCACCAAAGGATTTGCCGGAGCCGATTTCACTCTGCAACCTGATGGAACGCTACGGTGTCCCGCCGATCACCCGCTCTACCCGCAAGAGCGTCGAGCGGAGCGCGATGGCTCTGTGCGAGTGCTCTATGCCGCCCGCATCGGCCAGTGTCGCTCCTGTCCTCTGCGCGCACAGTGCCAGGAAAACACCACCACCAGCAAACCGCGGCGCGTGAGCGCGGTGTTCTGGCCACTGACTTCCCCCACTTCACCGCCCGATGAACCACTGCCCGAGCAGCCAGCACCTTCTCGCCCGGTGCTGTGGGGCGATTGGGAGCGCTGTCATCTCCGGCGACACTGGTTCTCTCTGTTGCGCACACAAACCGTTCTGCTCACCTTTGGTCCGGTTCAGCATGTGGCAAGAGAGGATGTTCCCCGACTGGATGTGCTTACCCGTGCCCAACGAGCCCATTGGCGGCTCAGTTGGGAGCAACGTCTCGCTCGCAATGCTCGCCCTCCTACCGCCCCATCACTTGAGGTCACCATTCATGGTCTCCCGGTCAGCTTTGCTCACGTCTTTGGCTTTGACGTGGTAATGGCCGCGTAACTCCCTCGAAAACACCGCTCGCTTCTTTTTTTCTCGGATCTCTTCTGTTCAGTGTGCCTTCACTAGCCACAAACTATCTTTTGATCTCTTCTTTCCATGGCACTTTGCCGTTTTTTCCTCTTCATGATACTGTCGTTGTCCCTCTTATTGCCTGCTTGCTTTCATCTCGTTGCGTATGTCGTGGGCATAGAATTTCTCTCGTAGTTTTAGATGAAGCACACTCAATACAGTTCGACGAGCCGATAAAAAAACTCCAAGAGGCTGATAGCCGTGCTTTGCGTCTGGAAATTCTAGGCTCGCGGCTGTTTACTTATCTAGATCAAAGCCGCGGTAGGGTGATAGCCCTCTCGGCTATGGCATCGGGGATAGAGAATTCCCTAGCGGGATGGGTTACTGGTCAAAGAGATGCCACACCTGCAAAAACCTCATACCGGAGTGTTCGTCAGCTTATAGGGAGTCTTGAATGTTTCTCCGACCATAGATTTGAAATACGTTACGATTTACTCGACGGTGCAAGCTTAAAGTATAAAGAAGATGGTAAAAAGGAGGAGCAGCCCTACATCCGCAAACCATTTCAAGCTCTGCCTGATGTAGAGGGTTACAAAACTGGTCCGGAAACTCGTCTTCGCCCCTACCTCTTCTGGGCAGCATTACATTTAGCTTCGCAAGACGTAGGGGGGCGACAACATACAGTCCTAATTTCTGTCACGCAGAATATTAAAGGGTATGCAAAGGACTTTCTCGATCTGTTGGACAAAATCTGGCTCAATACTAAATTGCCCATATTCTTCCAGCCCCCTCAAGAGGAAGAGGAATTAGCACTTTGGGAAAAGTGCCTACGTTCTTGCGAAGATTATTTTGGCAGAGACTCAACGGAGTATAAGCTACTTCAAAAGGGGATTGTAGTGCATCATGGACGAATGCCTGGATTAATGGCCAGGTTACTTGTAGACTTAGTGCAAGAGCAGATTGTGTACCTCGTAATAGCGACCTCCACACTTTCTGAAGGGGTCAATCTACCCTTTGAGACAATTCTCATACCGAGTATACGCAGAGGCACACAAGTAATTAGTGTGCGCGAATTCGGTAATCTTGTTGGGCGAGCTGGGAGACCTGGGTATGGAACTGAAGGTCGGAGCTTGGTCATTCTGGATAGTGGAAATAACTTCATGGCGCGGCAGTATCAGAGGGATTATGAAGACCTCGTCGCCAAATTGAAAGCTCAGGGGCAAGTACAGAGTGAGGCCACACAGGCACGAAGCCCTTTAGCGGAATTACTTCTTCACCTTGAGGAGGCATGGCATCACATTCCAGACGTAGGCGACTCCGGAGATTTCCTCGATTGGTTAGAACAAACAGAACCATTAAAGGCAAAAAACAATCTTGACGAGGATACAGGCTTAGCGGCCATCGAAACCTTAGATACTCTGGATAGTTTGCTGCTCTCAGGGATAGTAGAGTTAGAGCAACTGGCTCGTGAAGAAGTAAGTGCTGATACATTGGAAGCAAGACTTCGCCAAATCTGGCAGAGAAGCTATGCGCACTATGCGGCTCAAGAGGAAGGCCGACTGCTGGAAATCTTTGTACGACGGGGACGCGCTTTGAAAGTCAAGGTATATCCCAGTGCCAATCAGCGTAGAAGATTATATCGAACCGGATTGCCACCCCGCTACGGCAACCAATTACTTGAGCTTTATCCCTCCTTTAAATTGAGATTGGAGAGCGGTAGGGAATATGCGGTCTGGAACCCGAACCAACGTTTAGACTATATCCTGGACTTGGTAGATCAATTGACATCACTACCTAAGTATCAACGGAAGGACAAAGCAAACAGAAGTAAGGTGGATTGGCGTGAAGTCTTACAATGGTGGCTCAATCCCAGGTCGGTCAAGAAGTCCCCTCCCGACGTATCTGCCTGGTACAAGTATGTCAGCGACAACTTTGGATTTCGGTTTAATTGGGGACTAGGGAGCGTTGTCGCACTAGCCGCAGATGAAGCGCTCATGGGTGTACTAATCGAACCATCACTTGAGAATTGGCCGTTGATTGGACTCCCGTGGATTGTTTTGTGGTTAAAAGAGCTTATTATTTGGGGAACATTAGAGCCTGTGGCAGCCTATCTTCTCTCAAAAAATCTGGAGGTAACTCGTGCATCTGCTGAGGAAGTGGCAAAATTATATTATGGAGAACAAAATTCGGAACTAGTCGCTGATGAACTCTTAAACCCTTCTTCTATCCGGGATTGGGCTACAAAACGGTACAGCCGAGAAAAGAATTTGCCTCTTTATAGACCTCCAGATCGCATGCCGGTCAAACTATCTCAGGACTTCAGTAAAGTAAAAGCCCAGCGATGGAGGGTACTTCCGGTTGAAGTTGATAAGACTTTGCATTGGTTTGACCCAGCTGGGACCTTGCTGGCCGTTAGTGATCGCCCCTCAGTCTGGGGTGATGGCTTTTTGAATAACTACGATTTCATACTCGATATAAATGAGAAGACAGTTACACCAGAGCCTTACGCAATCTTCTGATAGCAAGAGAGAAATCAATCAGCAGTACATTAGGATTGAGTCAGCTTAGATTGCAGCGTGCTGGAAGACAAGTACGAGGAAAATGGATCTTAGTGATTGTACTCGCATCTCACATGCTTCGGCAAGGAAGCATGTTCCATCGGGCGCAACATGCCGATTCCTGAACGGATGTCCCAAGTAAGCCAGCACAGTGTTCTTCTTCGTTGGTGGGCTTGTGTTGGTGGGCTTGTGTTGGCGCGCACATGCTGGAAACGCGGAAGAGCCAAACATCAGGCGCAAGTCTATGCCTCAACCTTCAGTCACCTTGTGGTGTCCAGCCTGATATCTTGGCTTGCTCCTCAATAGTCGCCTCAATCGCAGCAATTTTTTGGAGAATGCCTTCTTTGGTTCTTTCTAAATCGAGCGGTACGGCTGCCTGATCAATAAAGTCTGCCATACGTGCTTCCACAGCTAAAAGATTGCGCTGGTACTGCTTGACAATACGACGATAGCCCTCGACCAAGTTCATATCAATAATCTCGATTGGAGAAATGTAGGTTTGAGCCCCGGCCAAAGGTATAGGTGATTTTTCTCCTGCGGCATAGTATGCAATGGCAAAATTATCGGCAGCAGCCAGGTTGAGGATAGGGTGTTGCTTATCTTTGGTTCGATTGGACACCATCCGTCCAACGTACATAGCTACATCGGCCACATAAGCATAACCATCTTTATCGGCTGCTCCATATCCAGCCAAGCCTTCTCTTAGCGCCTGGGTGAACACACTGTAGGGAGAGCCAGTGTAAGAGACTTCATCTTTGCGCGAGGAAGCGATTACCACCCTCCCGCTACCTTCAGTTAGAACAGCATTCAACTCCGGTGGGACAGGAGATTGGACTAAACCTGGAGCTTTGACAGACGCCATCCCGCCTGCATGACAGCAGTCCAGGATTACTAGAAGCTTTTTAGCTCTGATTGAAAGTAACTTCTGCGCAAACTCGGTTCTAGGAATAGCAGTGTTTACCAAGTCCTGACTGTTGTAACCGAACGGAACCAGATGAAAGGTAGGAATTAAACCACCATGTCCAGAGAAATAAACCAGGGTTGTAGCATCAGGGTCATTTTGTACTTTACTAATGAGCCAATTAAGTCCTTCAAGAATTCCCTGGCGGTTAGCCTGACCCTCAGCGAGGAGCTTGACTTGATCATGGGGATATGCACATCGTCGAGGCTCCACAAGAATGTCGCGTAAAGCGATAGCATCTTGAACAGTCACCGGCAAGTCATCACCAGCTCCAATAAGCAATGCATATCCATGCGTAAACAGGGACGCATTCAACATTTCATTTTCTCCTTTCATATTTTGTTGATACATTGAGCATCACTGGTCGATATCTATCAAGGCAAGGCTACTTCAATATCTTTAGCTAGGCTGTTTCCAATTCGGTCAATCGCGATTGAACATCCATGATTTCTTTGAGTATGAGCTTTTCGGATTCTTCCAAGTCTGAAGGCACATTGCGAGGATCAATAAACGACACCTTTTTCTCCTCTCATGAAAAAGTGAGGAGGGCAGAAACGAGCAGGGAAAAGAGGAGAAGAGGGTACGAAGAGTATAAAAAGAGAAGCCGATACCGTTACCTTGCTATCGGATGAGTTCGTTCTTCTCGGTTAAGAGGAAGACAACGGGACGCCAAGCATGAGTCAAATTCTCTCATTCGTGCTTCGCCATTGCTGACGAGCGACAGGCAGTGGCGCTTGTACGGCATCCGGATCATACTGTTGGACAGGCTCGTAGCGCTAGTATCAAACCGATCTCTGGACATCGTCTCCCAGCTCAAAGTATAGCACTTTTTCATGGGCAGTGGTGCGCGGTAGCGCATGAATTACTGCTGGCGAACCCGTAAGATCAAGCAGCAGGCTTCCTGAGTGCAACAAATGGTGAAGTACGAGTCTGAGCCAGAGGAGTCTCCGCAAGCCAGGCAGCTGTCCTCACCACATTGAGAGCGGTGGCAATCAGAAGATGAAGGAGCCGCGTCTTAGGCAGACCAATAGAGCGCGTTCGCCTGAGATCTCCCAACCGGACTCCCTGCGAAAGCGTTCCCTCAATGCCTGCTCGCTTTGCATAGGCCTGCTTGAAATTTTCCGTCTTTTGGCGCTTGCGTGCCTGCACACCGGCTTCATAAGCCGCACGATCCCGAATGGTGAGCGCGCGCGAACGGGAAGAACTGACACACTGCGAGCGCTGTGGACACACAGCACAATCGGTGTGGGCAAAACGGATGTTGATGACAGGAGTCGCCCAGGTATTTAGGGTGGGATACCAAATGACGCTGGTTTTCCCCAGAGGACAGGTCGCGTATTGGGCCTCCCAATCGATCTCAAAACAGGCCACGCCAAAGCCCGCTGCTGCCCGCGTCTGCCAACTCGAATCCTCCCGTACCGGACCCACCAGATCTCTCTCATGCTCTTGACTGCTGACCAGATGATCGGAAGTCATAGAGCCCATATCGACGATATGCTCACCCGGGAGCAGATCGTGCTCAGCCAGATGGGTATGAATGACATCGGTCATTGACTGGTCGCCCGTGGTCGCTGCCGTGGTTTCCACATTGGTCACCAGATGAGGGAGATCGTCATCACAGGTTTCGGTGAGATGCACTTTGTATCCCACCCAGCTCGTTTCCCGCTTCTTGCTCCACCGCGCATCAGGATCGTAGGGAGAGCTCATCAACTGTGGGGCTGGGGGAAGATCCTCCGCCACACGCCAGCGCACAGAGTCTGCGGGAGGAGAGGCGTAAAACTGCTGGATCCAGACACGCCGAAGAATCTGGATCGCGGGCACCTCGCGCAGCCACACCCACTCGGTTTCGGCATCAATCATGTCGAGGAGGTGACGACCATCAGCCCCAATCTGTTCGGCCAACGCATACCGCTCCTCTTTTTTTGTGGGCAAACGATACTCCTCAAAGCGACGGGCATAGCGCTCGAACCACACCGCGGGAACCCGCTCATTCAGCCAGTCAGGCACCACCGTCGCGAGCACATTGAGGGCATGGCGCACCGTCTCTCCGACACATTCCAGGCGGTTGAGCATCACAATGGCCGCCAGCACATGCGTCGAGTCGGTACGTTGTTTGCCGCGCGCTTTGAGCAATCCCTGCTCGCGCAAGAGCGAGAGCAAGCTCTCGAATAACAGCATCTCGGCCCCACCTGCACTCAGGCGACTCCGGTACTCCGAGAGCACCGAGGCATCAAAACCCGGATCATCCAGTTCCAGTGCCAGCCCATATTTCCAGTCGATGCGAGCGCGGACCGCATCGGCGGCTTGTCGATCGGAAAGCCCTTCCGCAAATTGCAGCACCGTCACTAGCGCGAGGAACCCGGGCGAGAGCGCCGGCTGACCATCGTGAGGAAATAAGGGACGAAATTGCTCATCGGTATAAATAGGACCCAAAGCATCCCGTAGACGCATGATGGCATTGCCCTTCGGAAAGGCAGCATGAGCGACTCGGGCGGTGGCTTCAGGAATTGGGCCAACTTCTTGTGGTTTGAGTGACATCGTGTTCCTCCTCATCTGATCGGCTTGCTTTTGCTCGTGTTCCTCCTATCCTACCAGATGCTTCGCTCACCTGTATACCAGTTTGAAGGGGTTCGCCAGCAGCATCTTGTCAACCGTAAGTTACATTGGGTTGGTGGACTGGAAAGGAGGCTGGTTTGATGGCAGGGTTGTGGCAGGACGACCGCCGAGGTCTGATGTCGCGCAGGTACGTGCAGCTGTGGCTCGTTCGATGTTTCGCGGGCGTATGGCGATCATCATTGCCGACCATCTCAAGACTCACACGGCTCAAGGGTCCCCAACGCTTTTTACGGTGAACAAGCCTCTTCTGCGAGTTGTCGCACCTCCTTGTATGGAAGCTTTCCGAGTAAGATCGCAAGAACTTTTTGCACTGAAAACAGTGTATGTACTTGTCTAAATCCTATGTTCGGACAAATCCCTATGTCTTTGTAAAAACCTCGATAGAGATACCCGTGGCTTAAACAGATCTTTACTGGTGCTGAAGGCTGTAGACAAGAGAATGAGATTTTTATTTGATGTTCCTCGGTGTTGAGTATCACATATTCCACATGCGTGAAGATATCTTGGATTTTTGTTGCAGATAGAGGATCTCTTCCGGCCTGTTCATGGATCTTCTCCACTACAGATGCGACATCAATGCTCCCATCCACAACCCATTGAAAGGAATGATAGGAGAATTGCCCAGCTTTTACAAGATTGTCAAGAAAAGTAAGATGTGGGCTTGTTAAGAGAATTTCGGTGGATACAAAAGAGAGAAGATCATCCACAGGGATGTATTCGGCATTCCGTCGCATTGTGATGCGGCAGGCTTGTTGTTGTCGTGTCAATATCCATTCTTTTTGCAGCTCATCTTGAGCACTTTCTTCTAGTGTGCCTCCAATGGTATCGTAAACTTTCTTGAGCCATTGTTTTGCGGCACTGCTTATCAGTTCTTGAGCTGCAGCCTTTTGAACTTGAACCGGTATATCGAAGGAAAATCGTAATCCAAGGGTATATTCCCTTACTGGATATTTGTCCTCCTGCTGCACCTGGTGAATCACTCTGAGAAGTCCTTCTACCACGTTTGCAAAGGCTTCATCGCGATTTTTCCAGGTACTGATCGGTTTTGCACTGACAGGTAACGCTTGCAGTGAACCTAGAGGTGTTGTTTCCCAGCCAGGTGTTGGCTTTAAAATAATAGGGATAACACGAGCTTCCCCTGCAGTATGCCTAGTGATCGCCCACTGCATTTCCTTACTCCAGCAGTACTCTGAAGCAATGAAACTAGGGCTGACCAGCAAGATAATAATATCCGCGGTGCTCAGTTGCTGCTCAATTTCACTGCCCCACTCTGCGCCTGGTGGAATGTCCTGGTAGTTCCAGACGTTGATTGGTTCCTGGCGAATGGGAACCGCCAGAGCTGTGTGCAATTGCTTAAAGAGCACTTCATCTTTTGATGCATATCCACAAAAGATGCGGAGAGGTGTTACCCGTGTGTTCATGGACTTCTTTCCTTACGATGATTTGCAGTTGCGTATATATTCTGTGCTCGTCTTGCTCTCGTCGTCGGTTACCCAATCCTCATACATCTGCATCCCTCACGCGCAGTCCGGACTCAATAATCCAACGATACGCTTGCTGAAGCGGGACGTGCATCATTTCAGCAGCCTGCTGTACGGTTATGAGGCCGTCTTCAAGGGCTCTTGCGATGCGAGCTCGCATCGCAGGCCCAACCTCCGTAACACCGCGTTCAGTGTCGGACATTACAGGTGCAAGCCCCAAACGCGCCCGCGTATGCCTGAGTATGTCCGAATCTTCTCTGGCAGCCTTCAGGGCTTCGATGATCGCTCCTCCGCCTGCTTCGGGTAAGCCAAGGTTCATTATTCGATATGCGGCAGCTTCCTCGCTCACACCAAAGGAAGCGCACAACCACACCGCCCATTCGAGCGGTTGGGCTTGCGCACCCAGGCGAGCGCGTAGGCGTGTAAGAGAAGCCCGGACACCCTCCTCGGGCATTAATAGTCCCGCTGCAAACGCATTTGCTTCCGTTTCGTGAGGGTGAGAAGCATTGAGAGTTTCATCGAGCACCATCTCCCCTTCGTGCAAATGCCCAAGCACGAGGTGGCCCAGTTCGTGTGCGATCGTGAATCTGCGCCGTGTTCGCGGTTTATCGCTGTTAATCAGCACATACGCAAGGCCGCTCACGGGATCAAGGGCCGAGCAACCGTCGGGTGCTTGATGATCCCCAAGCGGAAGACGGGAAACCAGCACCCCGATTTCATCCGCTAGCACCGCCACATCCGCTATTGGCGAAGCGGCCAATCCATACCGATTACGGAACACAATAGCACACGTATAGCCCCGATCATAGGGCGTGATGTTCAATGGCAAGCTACTTACCGTCGAGTTCCACAACGATAGACTTGATGGGCCCTGTACATGTTGACGGAGCCATCGATCAGCAGCGATGATTTGCTGTAAACGCTGCTGCATCGCGGCAGTTTTCGTATCGGGGGCCGCACCTACCCGCATGGCGATTCGTAGGTGAACTACTTCTCCCTGGCTGGCATCGGCCAGTAGTTCGCTGACTGACACTTTGTACAACGTTACCAGGCGCATCAGTTCCAGTGCGCCAACTCCGCGCTTGCCGTGTTCGATCTTCGCAATGGCCGTTGCATCCAGCCCGAGTACTGCCGCGGCCTCCTCTTGCTTGATCCCGGCCTCCTCGCGAGCTTGGCGAAGTCGTTGCCCTAACTCTTCTGGTGTGATCATCTTCTGCTCCTCCTTCACTTGCAATTTTAGCAGTAAGCTGCTATTATAGCAAGAAATCTCCTCCTCTCACTACGATAGCTGATCGGTAGGCCGATCTCGTCGCAGTGTCGCCGGAGGCACCGACTGCGGTATTATAGCAGGTGAGGGGCAAGAGTGGCGGAGAGGGAGTGAGATTACCATTTATTGACAATCTATTGTACTGGAGTTTCATTGGATGAGTATTCAGAAGCAATTCGAAGCATTCCACGAGGCAATCAAACTCGGTAGATTCGAGGAGAATCAGATTCTTCGCGAGAAGCGGGATATAATCAAAGGTAAGCTCGAATCACGGTTGCCCGAGATCTTCGAGGGGTACGGGGAAGAGTGCCCAACGTTCTCCTTCCGGGATCAAGGAAGCTACGAAATGGGCACAGGCACGAAGCCGCTGGATGGGGACTACGATATCGACCTGGGGCTGTACTTTCTGGTCAGTACGGCGGACTATCCTGACCCGGTCGTCCTCAAGCAGCGAGTTCACGAGGCGCTTGATGGTCACACGCAGGAGGTACGTATTCGCCAGTCCTGCGTGACGGTCTTCTACCAGCAAGAAGGTGAGCCAATCTACCACGTCGACATCGCTATCTATTCTGACAGAGAGGTGAACGCAGACGACGCTGATCGGATCGCGAAAGGCAAAGAGTATTCAACGGAAGAGAATCGCTTCTGGGAGGTCTCGGACCCGCAGGGGCTCAGCGATACGCTTCTTGCGGGGTTTAAAAAGGAGACAGACCGCGATCAATTTCGCCGTAGCATTCGATACCTCAAACGGTGGAAGGACGAGAACTTCTCGACGGATGGCAACGCCGCACCCCGCGGCATCGGCTTGACCATCCTGACCTACGATCACCTCCAGCCGTCCTATACCGACGATTTCGCCTATGATGCCGATGATCTGGAAGCACTGCGAGTACTTGTACGGGCCACCTTGAATCGCTTCTCGTATGTGTGGGACGACGCTGAGCAGAAGTCGGTTCGCCGCCTTGCCGTCACCCTTCCTGTCGAACCGAGGAACGATCTCTTTGAGCGGATGACGAACTGCCAGATGGAAGACTTCGAGTACAGGCTGAAAGATTTACTGGAGGCGCTCGATGCAGCGGAAGTCGAGGTTGATCCAGTCGATGCCTGTAAGCATCTACAGCGCGTGTTTGGCGCAGACTTCCCTGTCCCCTCGAAGGAGGAGACGGCCAAGAGGCTTGCACCTGCCATCGTTTCCTCAAGCAGCAGCGCCTAAATGACCATGCAGTTTACAGATCGGTCCGATGATGTGCTGCGCGCGGTCGAGGAACTCGGCCTATTCCGTGTTCCTCGCCGCATAGAGAGCTCGGAGTTCGCCGACGCAGCCGTGTTGGCGGGGGAGATTTCCATCGTAGATCACGAGGCGACGCTCTGGCTCGTGCTTGACAGCTCCTTCCCTCTTACGTTACCCCGCTTCTTCCTGCGCCCCTGGGACGTGCTCGGTGTCATCCCGCATGTTGATAGGCATGGCATGGTCTGCTTCGCTGATCCAGAGGGACTCGTTCTGGACAGGCATCGACCGGTGCAAGTCGTACAGGAAGCCTTCGAGCGAGCTATACACGTGCTTACGGATGGCGTCGTAGGGCGGAATCGAACCGATTTCGCCGATGAATTCGAAGCGTACTGGTGCCAACTCCCTGGGATCATATCGGGCGACTCGGTGCTTGCACCTGCAGATGAGGTCACGCGGGTGATCATCGCCACTGACGAGGCGAAGAAGATCATCGTCGCGGGGAGTGAGAGCGACCTTTCGGCATTCTACAACGGAGCCGATGTTGCAGGGAAATATACCTTCTTGCAGAAGGCGCTCTATCTTCCCCTGGAATATGGAATGCCGGTCGTGCCCCCGCGCCACGACGGTCCATTCTGGAGCGCGAAGGAAGCGCGCCGCACGCTCCTAGCCGCTGTCTCCAGAGCCAACAAGGTGCAGCTCAAGAAGCTGCTGAAGAGGCGTCCGCATAAGAGAGAATACGTTATCGTAAAACTCCCTCGTCCATCGGGCGGAGCGACACTCTTCGGCATTCAATACGATGGGGTTGGACACCACCACCCCCTGCACAAAGATGGCATTGCGAGCTGCCTGGTGCCGCTCAGGCTCCAACGGCTCGATCGGGGCTATCTTGTTCAGCGTGGTGGTGGTGTCGCGGAACTCGGCGCAAAGCGGGTGTTGCTCGTCGGATGTGGCGCAGTCGGAGGTCCCCTGGTCTTCGAACTCGCCCGCGCCGGCGTACTTCATCTCACCCTGGTTGACGATGATATACTCATCCCAGAAAACAGTTTCCGTCATGTTCTGGGACGGCGATACTGGCGCAGGAGGAAGGTGGAAGCGCTCAAGGAAGAGATCGAGTCAGCACTTCCCTACGTCCAAGTCACTGCACTCTCCAGTACGATTGAAAAGGCGCTCGCCGAGGGGTCGATTCAGTTGTCCGACTATGATCTGCTGGTGCTGGCGATGGGCAATCCGACCGTCGAGTTGGAGATCAACGCGCAGGTCCATGCGCTGCGAGGCGGGCCTGCTACAGTGTTCACCTGGCTCGAGCCGCTTGGCATCGGGGGCCATGCGCTCCTCACCCGCAACGCCCCTGGCGGTGGGTGCTTTGAGTGCCTCTACACATCGCCTGCGGGCAATGAGGAGTTGCAGGCGAACCGTGCTGCATTTGCCGCGCCAGGACAGTCCTTTGGGCGGGCCCTCTCTGGCTGTGGAAGCCTCTATACTCCCTACGGTGCGATGGACGCTGCGAGGACGGCCGCTATGGCAGCTCGCCTGGCTGTCGATGCCCTGACTGGCAAAGAACCTGGGAATCCCTTGCTTTCGTGGAAGGGCGATGCGGCAGACTTCCTGGCAGAGGGATTCCGCCTCTCACCACGCTTTAGGGTTACAGAAGATGACCTCCGACGCCATCGGTATGCGTACCGGAGCACTCGATGCGGGATTTGCAATGCACAAGAGGAAAAGGCCTCGTGATGCGGGAAGGGTTCGCAGCAGGTCGCTTGACATTCGCCCGTGTTCGCGGAGGGCGGTTTCAGATTGGCCCCTCCGCGCTTGCTGTGATGCGCCAGTATGTCCAGGACGCTCCGGAGAAAGCCGAAGCCGGGGGAATACTCCTGGGTCGGCACATCTTAGGAACCGATGACATCATTGTCGATGACGTCACTTCGCCGAAGCCGGGTGATCGGCGCAGCCGGTTTCAGTTTTTCCGGGCGCGCCGGCGGCACCAGGCGGCGATCGATCGTGCCTGGCAGGAGAGCAGCGGGACGTGTACTTACCTCGGTGAGTGGCACACGCATCCGGAACTATGTCCCAATCCTTCGCTCGTTGATCGCTTGCGCTGGCAGCAGAAGCTATTGAGAGATCGGTTCACCGAACCGATCTTCTTCGTCATTGTTGGAATTTCGGAGGTGCGCGTGTGGGAGGGGTGCCGTCGCCACCATTTGATGCCACTCCGGTTGCTGTAAGATACTATCACTATGGACAAGAAGAAGACACGACCCACTATTCCTGAGCAGATTCAACGCGAACTCTGGGCTCGCTCCGCTGGGCGGTGCGAGTTCCGCGGATGCAACAAGCTCCTCTATAAGGACAGCCTGACGCAAAAGCGTGCCAACCTCGCTGTGGTCTCGCACATCGTCGCGTACAGCCCCGATGGCCCGCGAGGTGATATCGTGCGCTCTCGGCAATTGGAGAAGGACATCAAGAACCTGATGCTGACCTGTCGTGATCACGGCAAGGTTATCGATGACAAGGCGCGGGAGGTCGAGTATTCAGAGGAGCTGCTGCGCGAGTTCAAGCGCGAGCATGAGTTGCGGATTCGTATGCTCACCGAGGCGAAGGAGGATGCGCAGACGCATGTGCTTCTGCTCCAGGTTCCCATTGACAAGCGCACGATCATGATCGACCAGGCGGAGGTGTTCCGGGCCATTTTGCCGAAGTACCCGGCTGAAGAAACAGCTACCATTATCGATCTCAACGGGATAGCAATCGCTACCTCAAGCGAGGGATTTTTCCCAGTCGCGGCGCAGAGTATCGCGGAAAAAACGCGCGACTACCTGCGCAACCGATCTGATAGGAGGAACATCAAGAACCTCTCAATTTTTGCTCTGGCTCCTGTCCCGCTGCTGATATACTTCGGGTACCTCCTTGGCGATATCGATCATGTGGATCTGTACCAGCGACATCGCGACTCACAGAACTGGATCTGGAAGGATGAAGCAGAGGGAGAGGAGGGCAAGGAGTTTTACAAGGTACTTTATCCAGGGGCGACAGTCGATAGCAGACGTAAAATCGCCCTCCTGCTATCGGTCAGTAACCTGGTCAAACGCTCCGAAGTAGAGGCAACGCTAGGGGAGGAACCACTCGTCTATGAAATTCGCGCTGAAGAACCAGGGCTGGATTTCCTCAAGTCGCGTAAGCGGCTCGAGATGTTCGGATATGAGGCTCGTAAGTTGCTCGAATTCCTACGCGTCGCGTATGATCATACATACGAGGTCCATCTGTTCGCTGCCGTCCCTGCCCCTGCAGCGATCGAGTTCGGGCGGCACATCCAGGGGCACCACCCGCTTTTCCTTGTCTACGAATATCAAAAGGCTGCGAGAGTACACTTACCAGCCTTGCACGTCAACATTCATTCGAGGGAGCAGACATGAATGCTATCAATGAACCCCGTCTCTTCACCTTATTTCGGCACGTCGATGAAAGTGGTGTCAGCGGCACCGGTCGCGTCCTGGATGGAGTGATTTTCCATACGGATCAAGTTGTTGTATGCTGGCGATCAGATATCAACGACCATCAGTCAGGGTATAGCAGCATAGCCATCTATCCATCATGGGAAGCATTTCTCCATGTACATGTTCATCCTCATCCAGCAGGGACGATGGAAATCAGGTGGATAGGGTAGCCAAGGGAATGGCAACGCTCCGTTGGATCCTCAACCTATATGGATCTGTTCGAGTGTCGCCCATTTACCAGCAGGCGATGAGATCACACTTGGTCAAGACTCTCTGGCCTTTCGCCACATTTGATGAAAGCTGGACAGTTGGATACAATTATCATCGCAAAGGAAGGGAATCGGAACCGATAGTCAATGTTTTACTGGCTGATTTCCTCTCAGAATCACTGAAATAGACGGAGGGCCGACTCCCTCTACAAATATTGGCCGTCTCGCGGATGGCGGAAATGACGCGGTGCAAAATGGCTTGAGCAGCTGATTTCGTAGCTTTTTTCGCAGCTTTTCTGCTCTCATAACCGCCAGAGGGAAGAGCCGATATGTGTGTACCAAGCTGACCCTCTGTCAATTTTGGCGATTCTAATGAGGAAATGAGTCAACACAGCATTGATTATCAGCTATAGCGGCCTTCTATGCAACGGCGATTGTACCCAACTCTACAGCTTTCACCAAATGTGGCGAAGGGTTCCTAACCGATAGCGAGGTTTGAGCAATACATCAGGAAAAGATATACTGATTTTGGTCAGAGCCTTTGAGAGAACACCTGCCTCTCTTGTTTTTTCTGAAGGCATGCTTTATAGTTGCTTGAGAAGCAGTTCTAGTGACGAACAATCTGCCTATGCGAGGTTGCGAACACTTTTGTTAGAAAGTGGGATGTGAGACAGGTGTTTGCGACAGGTAAAAGCAGGTAGTCATGTATCATAATGCTTGTGAACACTTTTGTTGGGCGCGCTCATATAGCATGTGGTGATGCGAAAGCCGCTTGTGGAGCCATTTCATAAGAAGCGAGCGGTGATCGTGCGGCAACCTGCCTTCCAAGCAGGCTGTCGCGGGTTCGAGTCCCGTCTCCCGCTCTCCTCACCCAGGAAGCCAGTTCGCAAGCGCCTTCACGGCAAGCAAGCAGTGCTGGCTTTTTTCGTGCGCGGAACCAAAAAGCGTTTTGTGAGTTCCTGCCTCATCTAGCAATGAAAAATGGAACGGAACGGTGTGAGTTCCTGCCTCCTGTCTTGTCGTGAACGCCTCAAGTGAATTGGAGGTGTTCCTGTGTCTTCTCGTACTGGACCACAAAAGTCAGAATCACAGCCCTAAAACCATTGAATGGCATACCCTCGCGCTGGGCAAGCTGGAAGCTTTTCTGCAAAAGCAAGGGATTACCTGTGTGGAGCAGATCGAGCGAGTGCATCTGCTCTCCTGGCTCAGTGCGCTCGGCTCGGAACCGGGGGCAAGAGGGAAACCACTTGCGGCGCGTTCAGTGAACTGCTACGCTCGTTCTATGCGAGCCTTCTGCAACTGGCTAGAAGCTGAGAGTTATGTTTCGATGTCTCCAGCAAACCATGTCAAGATGCCCAGAGCTGGTAAGCCGCTCATCCGTATTATCGAGTTCGACGAATTTGAGCGGATGTTACAAGCCTGTACTCCTCCGCATGAGGTTGGCCCAACAACTGATCGGAATGCTGCTCGTAATCGGGCGATTTTCTGGCTGCTGTGGGATACGGGTATCCGGCTGGCGGAACTGTGTGATTTGCGGCTCACCAACTTTGACCGGACAAAAGGCGTCATTATCGTGCATGGTAAGGGTGATAAAGAGCGGCGTATTGCGCTCGGACGAAACGCGCTCCGTACTTTGCTGCTCTATATTGATCGCTATCGTCTAAACCGTGAAGAGTTAATAGCAATCGGCAACGCGAATGAAGAGCATGTGTTTCTCAGTGAAAGCGGCTTTCCACTTACTCGCCGGGGCATTGATATGCTCTTTATTCGTATTCGTGAGCGTGCCAATTTGCCGAAAGACAAGCGTATCAGCGCCCACATTTTCCGGCATACCTTCGCGGTGCGCTACCTCATGCTTGGTGGTGACATCTATACGCTGCAAGAGTTGCTGGGACATGAGGATATAGCAACTATCAAAAACTACATGCATCTTAACGATACGCTTGTCCAGGAACAGAAGCGGAAGTTTAGCCCTGGGGATAATGTGCCGTTTTCTGGCAATGCCGGTGGGCGTAAGGTGCGCTCCGATTTTCGGGAACCGGTGAAAAAGAAACCGGGGGCTGGTCGCGGAAAAAGGGCTAATATTAACAAATCAACATCAAGGGATCAGTAGATTTTTAACGATTGGCCTTTTTGTTGAAATAGCGTCATACCGATCGTTGTGTAATGGACTGAACAGAAAATGTATGTCTAGCTGCTTTAACATCTTCCCACCGTATACCATTACACAACCTTCGGTGTGATACCTATTATTCTTTACTCATATATTTATGTAGAAGAACTGAAGAAAAGTAGTCATTACTCGCCGAGGCATTTGTACCCCTAGTAATAAGTTCTTCATCTGTCGTCGCAGGCGCAGACGGCCAAATTATTTCAGCTAAAAACTGAGGAAGAATAGCATCCAAATAACCTCCGTATTCATCATTAACAGCTTTTCCTTCGATGATCCACTTTGCCCAATAAGACGTTGCGCCGGCGAGTACATCAGCTAACTGCAAACCAATCCAGTCTTTGGAATCCTCTAAGCGAGTTGCGTCAAGTGCAACAGGAAATACCAATTTGCGATAAGCATCCTCAAATACGGCGGCAGGAAGAGTTGGGTCAACGAGAGCGTTCCAGATGTTAAGTTCTTGAGCCATTCGAGAAGAAGCGTCATGAATAAGAGTGATATTACCAAGAATGTCGCCTCGCCACATCGCTAATAAGTCTAGCGTACAACTAAGCCCTATATCAAGATATCCACTATTGATTCCAAATTGTTTACCACCAGCCAATTGATCAACTAATTTATCATATCCAAGATTGATATGATATGCTCGAAGAAATGTTAATAAAGTATCAATGTTTTCAGGAAACTCTTCTATGAAAAGGGGGACAAAAAAATCAATGTAAGACTGATGATTCAAATTACGTATCATCTTCTGAAACCTGTGCAATAAGTCATTAAAGAATTCTTTTCCACATAATACTGGTAGGACAGTATAAAGAAGATTTGTCAGTTCAAAAGCTGCTCCATTCGCATTTAAATCAAGGCCATCTTGATAAGCTGCGGGATCAACAAGCAATTCAACTATCTTAGCAGTGAGAACATATCGCTTATGCGTAATTGAAATCTTTACTATTTCAGGCGTCTTAGAAAGTTCGTGAAAAAATTCTAATACTTTCCTTTGATATCTTGGGGACCTTACTAATCGCGAATGTTTCAATTCAGTTGATCTTACATCCTGAAAAAAAGTTGACTTAAATTCTTCACACTGGCGCTCGGAACAATGTATCGTAGCTAAAGTGAAAACAGGCTGATCAATGTTTAGTAAGTCTTGGCCTGTAAATCCACTTTCATCAAGGAAGATAATAGACATTTTCACTCCTATTCTTTTTTCCTATCTGTTTAATCCATTTGTTGGCTTTTCCTTACCATTAGCACTCCCCCCATAACTTCATTGTAACAAAAACTTCCGTTTTCACCCAATTGATCTACACACCATTTTCCCCATTGCTCCAGTTTTTCACGCGAAAATATCTGTTTATGTCCGTAGGCTACTTCGGCCTGCTGCTCGTGGGGTACGGCGATAAGTAAACGTTGGCGTGTCACTTTGAGAAGATTCTCAAGTACAAGGGGAAGCTGGTCTTCTGGAAAATGCTCTAGCAGATGAATAGCTGTCACTGTATCGAACATACCTACTGCTGTGAATTCTGGTGATAGCAGATCGAATTGTAAAAACTCAACATTTGTGATTCCAGCGAGAAAAGCCATATTTTGAGAGAGAACAATTGCATCTTGCCGGTTATCTACTCCAACAATCCGACCGTGATGCTCTTTTTCTCGCTCGGCAACTAAGAGGGGCCAGAATGCACTATGGGCCGCCCTCCGGCTTTGGCTGGGGGAATGAAGGGGTCCAGAAGAGTCCATTCGGCATCCGAAAGGTCACTGGCATAGAGTTTCATCAGGGCTTCCTCCTCACTTTTCGCCTCTTTTTCTTTTATCTACCTCTCATGCTTAACACTTTCTCTGCCTGATCTATTCCCTCCAACCGGCTTCTCAGGCCTTTTCGTACAGCCTCTAAATAGCCCTGAGCCATTATACTATTCACATCTGTAAGAATTTCAATGTATAGGGTATGTCGTCAACAACTTATATTTAAGAAAATCAATTGAAATTGCATGTATACTGGATGTAGTGGGTTTGGAGGTGATGTGTGGATAATGTCCTCATCCATCCAACCGCAGAAGTTGCTTTAGATGTGTCGCTTGGAATGGGAACAAGGAAAGGTTATTATGATTTTGATTGGACGTCCCCTGTTAGGTATCGAAGAGGAAACGGCTATTCTCGAAGTACTTGCCGCGGGACAGTTGGCCCAAGGAGAGCGGGTAGCCGCTTTTGAACGCCGCTTTGCTGAGTTATGTTCGGTGAAAGAGGCAGTGGCTGTTTCATCGGGAACTGCAGCCTTGCACCTGGCTTTAATTGCGCACAATATTGGGCCTGATGATGAGGTCATCACGACTCCATTTAGCTTTGCGGCAACTGCTAACACTATTTTGTTGGTGGGAGCTACTCCAGTTTTTGTTGATATTGAAATAGATAGCTATAATCTTGATCCCTCATTGGTTGAAGCCGCTATCACGCCCCGCACCAAAGCAATATTGCCAGTTCATCTTTACGGTAATCCTTGCGACATGAAGCGATTAGTGGCAATAGCAAAAGCGCATAACCTTGTGCTTATCGAGGATGCATGCCAGGCCCATGCCGCTGCTGTCAATGGGAAGCCAGTCGGAAGTTTTAGTACAGGATGCTTCTCGTTTTACCCAACCAAGAACATGACAACGGGCGAGGGGGGGATGGTGACAACGAATGATCCCGCGATTGCAGAGCATGTGCGCATCCTGCGTAACCACGGACAAAAAGAGCGCTACTGCCAGGTCGACCTGGGTTATAACCTGCGCATGACAGAAATGCAGGCGGCACTTGGACTGGTACAAATTGAGAAACTGGAAAAATTTACTGAGAGGCGTATTGCCAATGCCGCGTTCCTAACAGAATACCTCAGTGAGGTGGTCCAAACGCCGACAGCTCGACCTGGCTACCGGCATGTCTATCATCAATACACGATCCGCGTTCCTGGCAAGCGTGATGAATGGATGAAAATTTTGCATGAACGCGGCATAAGTACGGCGATACATTATCCTCTTGCCATTTACCAGCAACCATTCTACCGGGCTTCGGCACATTTGTATCACATTTCGATTCCTGTTGAAACACACATAGTTGAAGAGTCTGAGATGAAACAGATGCAACTTCCAGTTGTGGAAACTGCGGCAAAGCAAGTGCTGTCACTTCCTGTTCATCCTGCATTAAGCATGGATGAACTGAAAAAGATTGTCAAGGAGGTACGCGCTCTATGTGCATAGAAGTAGCAGTTGTTGGCGCAGGATCAATGGGGATGAATCATCTCCGGGTGCTACGAGACTTCAGTAAGGAGCAGGTACACCTCGTAGGTGTAGCCGAATCGTTCGCACCAAACCTGGAACGAGCGATCAGCCGCTTTCATGTCCCGGGGTACAGTGATTACCGCGTGATGGTTGAGCAGACCCACCCCAGTCTGGTAGCGGTCGTGGTCCCGACCTTTCTGCATTTTGAGATAGCAGCATATCTGCTCGACCACGGTATTAACATACTGCTCGAAAAGCCAATGACAAGTACTGTGGAGGAGGCATTAGCCTTGATCGAACTTGCGCAGGCTCGTAGGGTAAAAATTGCAGTTGGACACATAGAACGCTTTAATCCGGCAATCAAGGAGGTAAAACGCCGCCTTGTTCATGACGAACTGGGTCGGGTTTTTCACCTGCATGCTCGTAGACTTGGTCCATTTCCTACACGTATACTGGATGTTGGCGTGACACTTGATCTTGCAACACACGATATCGATATCATGCGTTACTTAACCGATTCAGAGGTTGAACGTGTCTATGCAGAAACGCAGCGTCTCCTCCATACCAAACATGAAGATGTCCTTCTGGGTCTCCTTCGCTTTACCAACCATGCCATTGGAGTACTTGATGTGAATTGGTTGACGCCCACGAAGATTCGTGAATTGAGCATTACTGGTGAAAAAGGCATGTACATCGTCAATTACCTCACCCAGGATGTCTACTTCTATGAGAATGATTATTCACCCACAAGCTGGGATGCATTGAGTACGCTTACGGGAGTCAGCGAAGGCACAATGACACGTCTCAAAATTCAGAAGGCAGAACCTTTGCGCTTAGAGTATGAAGACGTGTTTGCTTCTCTACTGATGGATACTACACCTACAGTATCAGGCGAGGATGGCTTAGCGGTTTTGAGAACTGTGAACAAACTTACTGAAACAACAAACTTTGCGAAACCTTTAGGGCAATCAACGATAGTGAAGGTGTAATATGAAGTTAGTATCAATTGTTGGGGCGCGTCCTGAGTTTGTGCAGCTTGCACCGGTAAGCCGCGCATTGCGAGAGTGGCACGAAGAATTAATCATCCATAGCGGACAACATTACGATTATTGTATGTCTGCTCAGTTCTTTGACGAGCTGGAGATTGCAGCCCCTGATTATCATCTGGAATGTAGTTCTGCATCACATGGTGTACAGACTGCACGTATGCTCGAAGCTATTGAGGGCGTTCTGATCAAAGAGTGTCCAGAACGGGTAGTGGTGTTTGGCGATACAAATACCACTCTCGCGGGTACACTAGCGGCTGCTAAACTTCATATTCCAGTGGCTCATGTGGAAGCAGGACTTCGAAGCTTCAACAGGTCAATGCCGGAAGAAATCAATCGAGTTGTTACCGACCACCTTTCAGACCGTCTCTTTTGTCCGACAGAGACAGCTTGCAAGAATGCATATAACGAAGGTATCAGGCAAGGAGTCGAAGTTGTGGGAGACGTGATGTATGACGCATTGCTTCAAGCTCAATCGATGCTTGCTGAGCGTACCGAAGCTCTTTTGCACAGATTGAAGGTCGCTCCACGCGACTATATGCTTGTCACCGTGCATCGTCCAGTAAATACCGATGATCCTACAGCAATGCAGAATATTGCATTGGCATTTAATAAGCTGAACATGCCCATTATCTTTCCTATTCATCCGCGCACGCGTGCACGCCTGAAAAATTATGACATCCTGTGGAAAAAGCATGTCCGGTTCATTGAGCCCGTAGGGTATCTGGACATGCTTACACTTGAGCGGTCTGCATATCGCATTCTTACTGACTCGGGCGGCGTTCAAAAACAGGCTTTTTTCCTGAGAGTGCCATGTGTCACGTTGAGAGAAGAGACGGAATGGATTGAAACCGTCGAAGCCGGTTGGAATGTGTTGGTTGGGAGCCGTAGCCAGGCAATACTCGAAGCAGTTGACTTACCGGAGCCGGAAACTCCACAGCAGAAACTTTTTGGTGAGGGGGACGCGGCAATACGCATTGCACAGAGTTTAACAATACATGCTCAAAGTTGAGGTTTGTTATTTCCAAATTCAATCCATTTTGATACTTCAGTATACTGATAAGTGAGGAAGAGGAAGAGGAGGATGATTATGAAACATGGCCCCAGACAAAGCAGCCCAAATTTATTCCCCCAAAGCTCGCACCGTACCGCTCAAGGAGAATTTCCTATCAGTAAGGACGGTTTATCGCAAGTAGCGAGCTTAGCAGAAGATCATCAACATTCACACGCTCCTGTTTTAAACAACTTGAATACGTTGACTACTGATTTTGAGAGCTATGGATTACAAGGGATACACCCTCGATCAAAACTTTCAGCAAGCATGTGGCGTTTTATCCTTATAGCGGGCGATAATTTTCTACTGTTAGTATTGCTTGGACTACTGCTGATATTGCCCCAGTCCTCATATAGAAATTTGGGGATAATAGATTATGCAAGTGGGCCATGGAATTTGAAGCTCGTATGGGTTTCCTTAGCACTGCTCTCCTGGAGTATCGCAGCGAATATAATACGATGTCAGGAATTACTCAACAGTTCAAATCGCTTGCGGAGTCCATTATATACACTTTTTGCGCTTGCGCTGATGTGTATTCTGTGGATAGGGTTCTCTTACCCCTTTATTGCAAGTGACGTGTTCCCCTTTACCAGGGGTTTGCTATTCTTCTTCGTGTTAGCTGTCCCTCTTTTTAGTCTATGGCGCATCCTTCTGGCTGAACTAATCAACCTTCCTCGTTTTCGACGCCAGGCAGTCATTGTCGGGGTCAACACGGCAGGGGAGACTATCGCCCAAGAAATACGAGAAGCGAAGTGCCCTATCGCTAATGTTCTAGGATACGTTAGCGAGTTTTCAGAAGAAAGAGGGCAGAAGGATGGATTGCCTATACTCGGGGGGAGAAGTTTGCTACGTCACCTCCTAGCCAGTGGCGTACTCGACATGATCATTATGGCCATTGACTACAAAGTCAGTCCAGAACTCCTTCAAGATGCCATTGAAGCTGTTCAATGGGGAGTCTCAGTAGTTCCCATGTCGATGGTTTATGAATACACAAGTGGCAAAATCCCTGTTGAACATGTCGGCGACCAATGGTACATGGCACTACCAATAGAACGTCACGGTTCTCTACTGTATATCTGCTGGCGTAAAGTGATGGATATCGCATTTGGACTCATCGGTTCGCTACTATTACTGGTAATACTGCCTATCGTAGGGTTGCTAATTTATCTGGACTCTCCAGGCCCTATCTTTTATAAACAGGAGCGTATGGGATATCAAGGGAAGAAATTTTACATGCTCAAGTTCCGCTCTATGCAGACGGACGCAGAAAATACGGGGAGTGCAGTATGGGCCGCCAAAACCGATTCGCGAGTTACACGGATCGGAAAATTTATGCGTACCACACACCTGGATGAGTTACCACAAGTACTGAATATTCTGCGGAGCGAAATGAGCCTGATAGGTCCAAGGCCAGAACGAGAAGAGTTCGTCAGGCACCTGGAAAAGAGGATTCCTTTTTATTGTTGTCGTTTGAGTGTGAAACCTGGATTGACTGGATGGGCACAGGTAAAATGTCACTATGCGAGTTCAGATGGTGAGGCAATGATAAAGTTACAATACGATCTTTACTACATTAAACATCAAGCATTCACCCTTGATATTTTTATCATTTTGAAAACAGTGGTTGAAGTCTTGCTTTGTCAAGGACGGTAGTGGATTTGGAAGTAAAGTACGGGAGGTATATCATATGACATTTGAAGTGATCTGGAAGATTTTAGTAAAGAAATGGATACTCATTGTAATCTGCTTCTTTTCAATGGGAGTGGGAGCATTTATTGTTAGCCAATTTATGACTCCGCTCTATCAATCAAGTGCAATTGTGCAAGTTGTCATTCAAACAGGAAGCAGTCAGTCGGATTACAATAATCTGCTTGCCAGTGATCAACTTGTTCAAACGGAAGCGCAATTGGCGGTAGGTGATCCTGTGTTGAGTGCGGTCTCCGCGGATTTTCCAGGGTTAACGCTTGGGCAGGTAGCGAAAGAGGCCAACTCAACACCTAAACTGAATACCCAGCTTTTTGAGATCGATATACAGGATACAAGCCCGACACGGGCGGCAGATATTGCCAATGATATCGCGACAACATTGATCAAACAACAACTCCAGGTAGTTCAGCAAGACAACAGTCTGTCGCAGCAGCAGATCCAGCAGGATCTTGATTCAACTCGCCAGAAAATTAATGATACCTCAAATGAGATTGCGTCACTACAAAAAAAGGGCGCAGATCAGGGACAACTCCTTATGTTGCAATCACAACTGAGCGGTTTGCAGCAGCATTATAGCCAATGGCAGTCAGTATTAGCTCAACTTGAATTAATCCAGGCAGAAAGCGGTGATTTCCTGCGTATTGTGCAGCCCGCTCAACCTGTGTTCACTCCAATTCGACCGAATAAACTCCTCAATATTAGTGCCGGTCTAATAGGGGGATTGTTCCTGGGAATACTGCTAGCCATTCTATCAGAACAATTGGATACACGTGTTCATACTTCAGAGGTTCTCACGCAATTAGTGGATTGGCCGGTCCTTGGTACGATCTGGAAAACACGCTCGACGAATCTGGTCGATATGATTAATCCACAAGGGCATGATGTGAATGTTGAATCCTACCGTATTTTGCGTACAAACGTAGGTTTCGCCAGTATAGACAAGCCGTTGCCTTCACTTTTGGTGACGAGTGCGATGCCAGGCGATGGCAAGAGTACTGTTGCGGCTAATCTGGCGATTTTTATGGCAAAGGCAGGGAAGAATACGCTTCTGATTGATGCTGATTTACGTCGTCCAACGCAGCATCACATATTCAAACTCACGGCTGACAAAAAGGGCTTGAGTAATGCTGTCCTCATGTGTAGCATGCCACCACTCCAACCCGGCTACTCGAATACCTCAAACGACTCTTTGGAGCAGTTTTTCCATGCTGTAGAGACGCCGAATCTGCGAGTAATGCCCTCTGGTCCACTGCCGCCGAATCCTTCAGAGTTCCTCGACTCTAAAGCCATGCAACGGTTTTTTGCTTTACTTGCTACTTGTGGGGCCGAGATTATCATCATTGATTCCCCTCCTATTCGTGGCCTCTCAGATGCTAGCATTCTTGCCTCAAAAGTCGATGGTACCCTTGTGGTGGTCGATGCCACACATACACATAAAGCGCACCTGAAGCAGATAAAATTAACCTTTGAACAGGTTGGGGCTCATGTTCTCGGCTGTGTTGTGAATAAACAGCGCCACAATCGCAATGATACAACCTACTACTACTATCAACAAGACGGCCTGAGAGCGGAAAGCAACCATAACGCAGCAAATACCACCGATGTCGAATCAGCCAGATTCTTTAAAGCCGTAAAAAAGTTATCAAGGTAAACTTCATGGATACCTGGGAAGGCGACAAGTCTAAAAAATGAGCGACAAGTCAAGCGTAAAACGTAAGAGGAGGAAGTTTCAGAGGCTATTTGTTACTTTCATCTTCTTACTCTTGAGTGGTACATGTTTGGAGTCATCGCTAATAGGGTACCATGCATACACGGGAAACTATCCCAGGTATTTTGCTTTAGCAATGGAAGGGATGCAACATCTTCGGACTGCCGCAACCCTTCTAGAGGGGTTGTCCAAAAACCCCTTTGATTCTCAGCAAGTTGAACAAGCGCAGTCTGAGTTTGCAATTTCCTTGACTAATTTTGACGAGATAGATAATGAGCTGCATTCATTTTCATGGATAAGCCCATTTATCCCCGTTTATGGTTCTCGGTTGGGTGCTGAATTCAATCTGTTGTCTGTCGCCGTTGATGTATCTCAAGCTGGTGTTGCCGCTTGCAAGATACTGAATGTGTTCATAACGAAGTTTCATGATCCATTGAGTACGGCAGGACAGGGCCTCACTATGTTGGATATGAAAACCATTGACCAGGAATTTCGCACCGTTGAAGCTGCATTATATCCGGCCATTGACGCGGCATCTCAGATACACCTTGCTGACTTACAATTTGATCCGCCAATTGGCAGATTGTTTGCCACCTTCTCTAAAGAGCTACCTATACTGCAAACATCGCTTGAAAATGCGGGTATGCTTCTCACGGTTATGCCTGCGCTTCTGGGAATAGGTAAACCGGCAAATTATATGCTTGAGATACTTGATTCGACTGAGTTGCGACCTGGAGGGGGTTTTATTGGGAATTACGGCTTTGCCTCGTTCTCAGGCGGGAAGTTAGTCGGTGCTAGCATTACGGATGTGAGTTTACTCGAAGTGCCTTTTCAAGCTACTATGAGCAGTATACCTGGTGTGCGTTTCCATTTTCCCCCTGCTTATTCATGGTTTGGCAACCATCTGGCAGCAAATACTTGGAGTTTACGCGATTCCAATCTTGATCCAGATTTTCCGTTGGATGCGCAGTATGGCGAACTGAATTATTTGCGCGAGGGTGGCAAGTTCCCTGGAGGCGTTCCTATCCAGGGAATGATTGCTATTACACCTGCATTCATCGAGCATGTTCTTGAAATTACTGGCCCCATTGCTGTCCCAGAGTATCACGATACTGTAACTGCGCAGAATTTGATTAGTCGGATCCACTATTACCAATTAGGAGGGGGAGGGGTGACTCCTGGCGAGGGGAAAGGGTATCGTCCTTCTTCTGATGGGTTCTCGTCGCAGCGAAAACACTTTACCGCCCTTTTGGCACTGCATTTACTGGCACATATCCGCCAACTCTCATCATCTGCTCTGCCCAAGTTATTCCAGCTTCTGATCAGTGCATTGCGCTCCAAAGATCTCCAGATTTATTTTAATTCGAATGTGGCAGAAAGCATGCTCAATTCCTTTCATCTTGATGCCGCTATTCGGTCACCGGTCGATGATGGAATCTTTGTTGTGGATGCGAACATGGCTGGAGATAAGGCCAACCAATTTATCACCAGTACATTGACTGACCAGGTATCTATTGATAAAAGTGGCAATGCTGTGCATCATACGACCATCAGGTATAGCTGGGTAATTCCAGGTAAGATTTATTCTGCCACAAATGGAAATCACTATCTAGACTATGCTCGTGTCTACTTGCCCCTTGACAGTACATTGCAGATGCAGAATGGTTGGCGGCCATACGGTGAGGGACAAGCCTTTGGTCAACAAGTATGGGGGGGGTATGTCAATCTTGACTATGGTCAAACCAGGACAGTCACCCTGGTGTGGACAGTTCCTTTTGCTGCTCAGGAGGATGGCAACGGCTGGTATTACAGCTATCTTGTGCAGAGACAAGCAGGGTCGAACTGGACGTTCCACTTGCAGGTAACATTGCCATCGTGTTCACTAATAACCAATACAAGTGGAGGTCTGGTAGCAGAAAATAAGCAGACTGTGATGCTCAGCCAACCCCTGGATGCAAATAAAAACTTTAGCGTGAGCTATAAATGCTGATGTTTTGGTGTTTGTACTTATTCCGGTCATATGAGACCCTTGAGGACAACGAGCATGATTGATACTCACTTGCATATCTTACCAGGTGTTGATGACGGACCAGATTCGATTGGAGAAGCACTCGCACTGGCTCGTGCGCTTGTACAAGAAGGCATTTCCCACGCGGTGGCTACGCCGCATTTCAATGATGAGTTTCAAGTATGCTCAGCCGCAGAGATTCAAGCAAGGGTATGGGATCTGCAACAGATACTGGATCGGCAATGTATTCCATTACGTCTCTTTGCGGGTCATGAGGCACTGATCAAACCAGGTTTAGTAGAAGATATTCAGACGGGGCGTCTTGCAACACTTAATGGTAGTCGCTATCTCCTGTTGGAATTGTGGAACAATATCTGGCTTCCTTATACGGAACGCGTAATTTTTGAACTGAGGTCCTTCGGCGTAATACCAATGCTAGCCCATCCAGAGCGCTGTCGTGTATTTCAAAAGGATCCAGAACGGCTTGCGGCTTTGCTTCAGCAGGGTGTACTGGCTCAATTAACAGCAGGCAGCCTGCTTGGAATGCAAGGAAACACGGCACGCCGCACTGCCGAAACCTTACTCAAGAAAGGACTGATCCATTGCATTGCTTCAGATGCACATGGCCTTCATAAGCGTCCTCCAGGGGTTGCAGGAGGAATGCAAAGTGCGCAACGTCTGCTTGGTCATGATGCGGTGCATAAAATGACAGAGTTATGGCCTGCTGCAATTATTAACAACGAAGTTTGGAATTTGTAAGCAAATGCTTTCAAGAAACTATAAGAGGTTGGAGAGGAAAATCTGCAATGAGAAGTAGTGTATGGGGTGCTGTGGCTTTCAAAGGTGGGAGTTCTCTATCTTTCCTTTTTCCCGTCATTGCACTATTGATAGCACTGATAATTGGAGGTGTGCTTGGAGGCTTTGGTACCTTTGCCATAGCAGTTATTGTCGGAACCCTGGTTATGGCGATTATTATTGTTCTGCGCCAGGATGAATTGGCGGTAACACTGATCATTGCCGTCCACCTGTATGTTGACTGGTACATAGGGTTACATCTTTTTGGACCGTTAATGGCACTGGTCCTACTGGTGATTTACTTTTTAGTCCGGTCTCCCCAGTTCCCCTGGGTAGACCTCCCCGGCAAATGGCTCTGGGCCTTGTTCCTCGTACTGACTATTTATCCGGCCATTAAAGGAGCACTCTGGCTCTATGATCTTGCCTCCTATTATCCCAGTGATATTTTCGGAGCATTGTTGATGTACTGGTTAGGCATAGTCATCGCACGCAGCAAAGCAAGCGTGCGGAAGTTTTTTATCATTTTTGCTGGTTTTGGTACGCTCCTGGCTATTCATACCATTATTCAGGAAACTACCGGGGTGATTTTACTGGGGACATCGCACTATGACGCAATCCTTTTACTGACATCAAATTATCAACTGGATGGCTTAAATGCTCATCGGGTCGGTGCTTTTTTTATAGATCCAAATTGGAATGGCACCTTTTTTGCCACGATATTCTTTCTTCCTCTTGGGCTCTTTATTGAAAGTTCGTCTCTCCTACAAAAGGCCATCTTTCTCTTAGAAATGGCCCTGATCTTGCCTGCATTGCTTTTCACGTATAGCAATGGGGCGTGGATAGGAATCATGGCAGGCATTCTTGCTTACATAGTCTTTGTTGGACGCGCTCGCCATCGTATTTTGCTACTTTTCTTTCTCCTCTGCTCTACGGGAGCGCTGCTTTTAGCGTTTCCAAAGCAAATTAACGATCAACTCTTTCATGCATCACTTCCTCTTGAGGTATCGTTGCGTGTTGGAGCCTGGGAGACTGCCGTGCGCGTGATGCTTGCTTACCCTGTGTTTGGACTCGGTCTGGGCTACGAGAACTATCTGATTCGTTCTAATCCATTCCGAGTGCCGGCAGAATTTATTCCTTTAGCGCACCCTCACAATTCATACCTGGAATGGGGGGCGATGGCAGGCATACCGGTTCTTTGTATATTTCTTGCACTTCTTATACTAGGATTGTGGCTTGCAATACGCAATTGGGCTATAAGTGATTTCCGTGTCCGTCCTTTGCTCGGGGGTGGAATAGCTTCTATTATTGCGTTGAGCGTCAATAGTTGGAGTATCAACGCCTGGACGCTACCTGCCTTGTCGATGATTGGTTGGCTCATTTTAGGGGTTATTTCATCCCCTTTAATCAGGAAAAACCGCGCAAGTGAGATTCTACAAGAGAAAAACAATATTCAACGTAATTCGTAGGAAGCTTCGGAGGAGTTTGTATGTCTCTACAACATAGGAATACAGAAGACAAATTGCAATTGGAAGGCAGGAAGGATAACGCTGCTTTGTCTCCATATCCTGTTGATATGTCTTCATTCTTATCATTGGAGAATAGTACGCTTGATGCAACAGGTGTACCATATCAGTCGTATCCGAGAATCTATAATCCGATTACGATTGTACAGTTTGCCCTGGCTCATTGGAACCAATATCTTGCGTCAAGAAACGAATGGTATCGTAAGAAATTCCTGGTGAAGGCACGTTGGCTGGTTGAGCATGAGGTCCGCATTGGTGAAGACGCGAGTGGCTGGCCTATCTCCATTCCTCACCCAGATTGCCATACACGAGGTCCGTGGTTATCTGCTCTAGCACAAGGCTGTGGTATCTCTGTACTGGTGCGAGCATATATGCTTACTTCGGAGCGTGTCTTTCTTGATGCTGCACATCGTGCTGTTCGTACTTTTGAGCGAGATATTCTTGATGGTGGTGTTTGTAATCCTCTTGGTGAAGACAGGATCTTCTTTGAAGAGATTGCCATCTACCCTGCTACTCACTCACTCAGCGGTTTCATCTTTGCCCTGCTCGGACTTTATGACTACCTGGGGCTTACGCATGATGCCAAAATCGAAAAGCTCATTCAGCGTGCCCTTGCAACTATACATGCTATGCTCGAAGAATTTGATGCTGCCTACTGGACCTACTCCGATCTGCTCCAGCGACACCTTGCATCACCTTCTCATATGGCACTTCAAATTGACCTTCTTGAAGCACTCAACAGGTATGAAAACTGTGATACCTGCTCAGCCATAATTGCACGCTGGAAGACGTATCAATGCAGATGCCGATCTTCTTTTCGCTATCATCTTGCGAGCCGATATATGTCCTCTTTCGGCAGGCTCTGGCATCGCGTTCAAGGTGCGCTTTTTCCCAGGACTCAAGCGGATGCGCAAATGCCTGTCTGTGTTTGCATTCAGGACTTTCCCACTGTCGGTGGAGTATTGACTGTCCTGCAAGGGCTGGCTCATGTCATGCAGGACAGGTGGCAAATTGAATATCTCACACAACATCCTGGCCCACATGCAGACGCATATCACATTCATACTTTTGGTACCAGGAAAATGACTCCATGGTTTTTCCCTTTTGTCTGGTTCTATGTCTTGTCTGGTATGCACAAGCTTATCTCTCTGATGCGCCGTGGGTCTGGTTATGCTTTGATACTGCCACAAGATGGGGTTTTCTCAGGATTGCTGGCTGGACTGGCGGGTAAGCTCACCGGTACTCGTGTGGTCTGTATCGATCACGGAAACCTCAGCTTTTTCACTCCTCGTAACAGCCATGTTTACCGCATTGAACGGATTGCTATGCTAGCAACAAAACCGTGGCCTGCCGTTGTTCACTGGCTCGCCAGAGGACTTTTAACATTCTACTGGCCTTCTCTCCACCTGCTGGCCCGTTTGGCAGCCTGCTGTATTGATCACTACCTTATTCCTGGCGTTGCAGGTGACAGTGTCGATGAGGGCTGTAAACGTATAGGTATACAGCCAGGGCACATTACACGCTATGGCAGTATGATTGATATCAATCGTCATGTGATCCCGAACGCTGCCTCAAGAACATCTATACGTAGACAAAAAGGTATCCCTGCTGATGCTATGGTGGTGGCTCTTGTATGCCGGCTTGCACCTGAGAAAGGCCTGGATATCGCCTTGGCGAGTGTATACCAGGCTCTCTCCGCACTTTCTTCTGAACAGCGTACAAAAGTTCGTGTGGTTCTGGCAGGTGAAGGACCCTTACGCAAGCAAATCGAAGAGGAAATTGACCGGCTGGATTTGAACCAGAACTGTTTGCTCTGGGGTGAAATCTCTGCTGATGAAGTCATTACCTTGCTTGGGATAAGTGACATTTTTCTGTATACCAGTACGCGAGGGGCATGTATGGCAATGGCAGTCCTAGAAGCGATGGCTTCTAGCTGCGCAGTCATTGCTTCGACAGAACCACTATCAAATGCTGTGCTGCTTTCTGAAGGGCGTGGCATCGCTATTCCCGCAGGAGATATTGAACAGACAAGCCAGGCATTGATACGTCTTCTCAATGACGTAGAACTTTGTCACAGTATGGGAAAATTGGCGCGAAAATATATTTCACTACATCATAGTCCCGAAATATTCAGGCGCACAGTACTTCGAGCGACTTACTGGTCGAACCTGGATGCTCTATTAGATGCCGAGACTAAATCAAATGCTGAGTTAATGTTAGAAGCTAAGAAATTATTGAATCTCCTGGGATAGGGAGTGAAAGCTAACCATGATGCCATCGTTAGATAAAGCAAAAGATTCACACCCCGCTGGGAATAAAAAAATAGGATGGGCTGCTCACTTGACCCCATTCTTAGAGGAATCAAGGCAATATGACACAGCCGTAGAGGAGGATACTGATACTGGATGGATAGATGAACTTCCTACACTTGCGATACCAGCGATAGGTATTGACCAGATGGCGACCTGCGTCAATCTCAAAGCTTTTTACAAGCCGAAGCCTACGCCTCACTTTGTTTGGGACAGTACATCTATTAGCGAGCAGCCAACCTGGATTATTCCAGTTTTACCAGCCTCAACTAAAGTGCCGAAACCTGTAGTGCGAGATGCAGGAGGAGGAAGCTACACTTCGATCATTCTAAACCTTGTTAAAAGCTCCGGTATCTACGCGTTAGCTTCGTTAGCCGCCCCCCTGGTTTCGCTGATACTCGCCCCGTTCTTGACGCGCTATCTCTCATATTCTGACTATGGAGCACTTGTTATTCTCAATACCTTCGTTGCCCTTATGGCTGGCGTAACACAGCTTGGTCTCGGTGATGCCTTTTTCCGCGCCTACAGTTATGATTATGAATCGGAACGTGATCGCAAAAATGTTCTCTCGACCATTCTTATGTTGCTTTTATTCATCTCAACACCTGTTGCGATCACAGGAATAGTGGGAGCACCATGGTTAGCTACTTTCCTATTCGATAGTCCTTCTTTAACGAATCCCGTCAGAATTGCGGCCATAGTCATTCTCATGCAAAATCTTACTATCCCGGGATTCTCGTGGTTACGGGCTGAAAATCGGGCGGTATTATTTTCGGTTTTGTCGATTGTCAATCTCTTGATCACCCTGGGCAGCAATTTTGTTCTGGTGGGAGTTATGCGCGTGGGTATCGCCGGTTCGCTTCTGGCAACAGGGAGTGGCTATGCCAGTGTGGTGATCTGCACATTACCTTTCATTCTTCTGTACGCGGGCTTGCACCTGCGTTTAGACATAACACGGGGACTGCTAGCCTTTGGCTTGCCTCATGTCATTAATTTGATTTCAGGATGGGTACTACAGCTTTCAGACCGCTATCTGCTCGGTCATTTAGGATCGCTGTCTCAGGTGGCCGGCTATTCTGTAGCCTATAGCCTTGGTGGCTTGTTAGCCATTGTCATCTCACCATTCTCATTAGCCTGGTGGTCTCTGATGTTTCCCATTGCTAAAAGAGATGATGCACTGCAAATCTTTCGATTAGTTTTTCGTTGGTTTAGTCTCGTCTTGCTCTTTGCCACCTTTGGCCTTTCGCTCTTTGGCACTGCTATACTTACCCTCTTCTTTCCACCTGAATACCGTGCAGCAGCACCTATTATTCCAGTTATTGCGCTGTCGATCATGTTCAATGGAATCTTTGTGATTGTGGCAATCGGAACTTCCTTACGGAGGAAAACCTGGCTGGCAGCAATCTTTATAACATTTTCGGCCTTGCTCAACTTTTGTCTCAACTTTGTTTTCATTCCTTTTTATGGAGCCATGGGTGCGGCTGTAGCAACGCTTACTGCTTACGTGGCACTCGCTTTGATCACCTATTGCGCGAATCAATGGATTTATCCAGTTCCATTTGAGGTTGGACTGTTTAGCATGGCACTGCTGGTCGGTCTCGTACTCTATTCAGGAAGTGCGTTTCTAGCTCAAAATCAGGAACTATACGTAGCCTGGAGCATCCGTACTGGTAGCCTTTTGTTCTATGGAATGTGTCTTTTGTTGCTAGGTATACTCCCGTCTCGAAAAAGTTCAAAGTCGCCTATTGATAGTCAGAAAAGGTTTATCCAATATGAAAAGAAAGCCTCATAGTAAGCTTACAGTAACAGAAGACAAAGTCCCAACGGCATCACCAATCAAGGTATGCATGCATGTGATGGGAACTTTCCGTACTGATGTCCGGGCAAAACGCGCTGCTATCGCATTGCAGGAAGTGGGCTACGAGGTCTCTGTAATCGATGTCGCAAGCCACCGCTCATATGCGAAAGAGGAGGAAGATATTGATGGTATTGCTGTGAAACATATGCTTATGTCGGATTCGTTTACCGCTACTGCTACGCGCTTCAAGCGGGGAGCGATTATCAGATCTGGGTGGATGTTTCTCTGTAGTACACTGCGTTTGTTACGAACCACAACAGATGTCTTTCACGCACTTGATCTTTCAGCGTTACCCGCGTGTTATGTCGCATCGCGGGTACGCCGGAAACCCCTCATCTTTGAATCCTACGAGCTACCATTGTCCACGCTGCCTCTATCCGCAATAAGCAGGGGCCGACGGTGGTTACAGGCGATAATGGCCCCTCTCTTGAAGCACATCATACCTCGATGTGCCGGGGTTATCGCAGTTTCTCCTCCCATAGTAGAGGAGATGCGCAATCGCTACCCGGGTTCAACTATTTCACTGCTCCGTAATATTCTACCGTATCAGGCTGTTGCAAAGAGTGATCGACTGAGACAACGGCTTGGACTTGATCTACCTGTACGAATCGCTCTCTACCAGGGTTCTTTGCAGATTGATCGCGGACTCGACTGCCTGATTCATGCCGCGGCATTCTTAAAGCAAGATGTGGTAATCGTTTTAATGGGCAAAGGGCCGAGTGAGACAGTGGCTCAGCTAGAAGAACTCATTGCTAGAGTAGGAGTGGCTGAACGCGTCAAAATTCTTCCTCCTGTACCCTATGAAGAACTATTAGACTGGACTGCCTCCGCGGATATCGGCTTACTTATCTATTCACCGGACTTCTCACCGAATGTGCGAATGTGCTTGCCAAACAAGCTCTTTGAATTTCTCATGGCCGGTTTACCTGTTCTTGCTTCACAGTTAGATGCTGTAGCAGAAATTATCAATACCTATGATGTTGGGCAGATTGTCTATTCACTTGCACCAGCCGATATCGGTGTGATGATCAATACGATGTTGACCGAGACTCTTGATTTGGAACGCATGCATTGCAACGCTTTGCGAGCAGCACTGCAAGAATTCCATTGGGAAAAGGAATGTCGAAAGCTCACTCATCTGTATGATGATGTTTTAGGAAAGAACGAGACAAATGTAATAACAAGGAGAGTTAGTACCTATGAAAAATAGTACGAAAATAGACTCACGGCAACAAATGTTGGAAGTAAACTTTCGCCAAAAAGACTTTTACGAGTCGAGATATGAAGCTACATTGGTAAAGAGGCAGGCTACTGAACGAGCTGCCAACTTGCCTACTAATATCTGGACCTGGATTCGTTACAGGCTTATGGATCTGGGCAGCGCAATGAACGTGTATGAACAGGCCTATGCTCTGCATCGCGAGTGGATGTCTGACCTGAAGGAGGCCCGAGTCCTTGACCTGGGCTGCTTTGCTGGCAATAAACTTTCACTATGGATAGCCGAAAATTGCGCGGACTACACTGGTGTTGATCTTTCAGAACAAGCAACCGCATACCTGGACGAGCAATTACGCGCACGCCACCTGGTCCATGCGCGTGCCTACAAACAAGACTTTCTTGCCAATTCTTTTCCAGACAATCATTTCGATCTCGTGTATGCTCATGCGGTACTTCATCACTTCAAGGATATGACCGTCTTGCTGGAGGAACTGCAGCGCATTCTTAAGCCTGGAGGAGTGGTGATCTCGTTTGACCCGATGATGACTGAGCCGCTTAATCGGCTTGTACGCCTGCTCTATCGTCCCCTGCAAACGGACCGCGAGTGGGAATGGCCTTTTAGCAGAGCAACATTCCGTCTTATCTCGCAATACTTTGAATATGCAAACATCCAGGGCTTTATGGGTATGGTTAAACTTGGCTTTCCTTTCCAACTTATTCCCGGCCTTCGTGGGGTGGGGCGTGCGATGAGTTACTGGGGATTGGCGTTCGACAAGAAACATGCCCGGCAATTTAGTCTGCCATTCTATCTCTGCTGGGTAACCACCCTGCGGTTACGTAAACCAGAACAGCAATAAAGGAAGATATATGCGCATTCTGTTTGTAACACCCTACCCCCCTTCACATGTGCGTGTACGCAGCTATGGGTTTTTAAAGCAACTTCAGAGGCAGCACGAAGTTACTGTCATGCTGCTTTGCAGATCTGAACGGGAAGTGGCCGATGCGGAGCAGTTGCGAAGCCAGGGATATCACGTCATAATCGTGCAGGAATCAAGGCAGCAAGCACTTCTGCGCAGTGGTCTGGCATTAGCAAGCTCGCGCTCTTTACATGTAGCATATGCCAGGTCCGCACGTTTCATACAATCGTTACACCGCCTCTGCACACAACAACATTTTCATGTTGTGCATGTAGAACATTTGCGTGGAATAGCCGCAAGTGAACACCTGGCGTTAAGCTATCCTCTTGTGTGGGATGCCGTTGACTGTATCAGCCTGCTCTATAAACAAACAATTGTCTCCGGGCCAAATCTCCTGACGCGAGCAGTAGCGTTGCTAGAACAGAAACGCGTTCAGTTCTACGAAGCTAAGATGTTGAGCAAGCTACAACATGTTGTAGTTACATCAGAGTGTGATCGCCAGGCGATGATTGATTTACAGCGCATCGAGACAGGGGATGTGACGAGTGAAGATATACAATTGGGCCCATCTATCAACGTTTTACCAAATGGTGTTGACCTGGAATACTTTTACCCGCTACAGCAAGAACGAAAATGCTTCAATCTGGTCTTCTCAGGAAAAATGAACTACCATCCGAATGTAGCAACGGCCCTCTACCTGTGTCAGCGGATAATGCCGCTTATCTGGGAACGTAGACCGGAAGCGACACTCACTATCGTGGGTGCTGAGCCACCTGTAGAAATTCAGCGGCTGGCAAGTAATCAGCGCGTAGAGGTTACAGGCTTCGTGGATGATTTGCGCCCCTACATACGGCAAGCTGAGGTGATGCTGTGCCCGATGGTCTATGGTACTGGCATTCAGAACAAGGTGCTGGAAGCGATGGCATTGGGTACCCCTGTTGTTGTGACGCCCAAGGCTGCAGCAGCATTGAACGTTTGCCCTGATCGTGACTTACTCGTTGCAGAATCACCACAGCAATTTGCTGACGCGACGCTACATCTCATGGGAAATGCTGCTCTACGAGCAACATTGAGTCATAATGGGCGTGCTTATGTAGAGCAGCATCATGATTGGCAAGTGGTGGCTGGTAAAATGGTGGGTATTTATGAGCAGGCAATTGCCACTTACGCGGGAAAGCATGGTACATAGTACGCTTCAAAGATCTACAGTATGAGGTGAAATGAAAAGAGGAAATCGTCTCTGCCAGAGACAGTTTCCTCTTACTATTACCCTTGATCAGACAAGAACTTTTGCCGATGAAACTATCTGATGCAATATGTTGTTGACGGCAATGCCCCAGGTATCCCAGTTCAAATGATCATCGTATGCTTCTCTACTCGATTTCACCAGCCTGGCGTAACGCTGGTCTTCCTGGTAAATCTCGGCAATAAGCTTTGCATACTCCGAGCCTCTGGCACTGTATGGCAGCGCATAGCCGTTTTCTCCATCTTTCACTACAGACGAGACACCACCGGTATCCGTTGTAATGACAGGAACTCCGAATGCATTGGCTTCCTTGTAAACATTGGGAGCGCAATCAGCTCTTGTAGGTAAGAGCAAGAAGTCGGACATCGCGTAGAGCTGCTCTATTTGCTTGCTTTCGCTTGCATCGTTCTTATCCATGAAAGGAATGACCGTCATCCTGTCATGGGCAAACCCTTTGGGAGGAGTCGTTCCGCACATAACCAGTTCTGCTGGAATGCCCAATTCCTCCAACTTTAAGAGCGTTTCAAAAGCTATTGCGCCGCCTTTTCTCTCCCAATCGATTCCCATAAACAGTAGTCTACAACGCTCTGCTTTTTTCTTTGCTAGAGCTATCTCTTTCGTCGGTAAATGATCCAGGTTGGCTCCAAAGAAAATGGCATGAACTTTCTCTTTATCGACAGAGTAGTCATCAATAGCAGACTGAGCCGCCCACTCCGAGGAAAAGAGCAGGGCCTTTGCATTTTTGTAAGCCAGAGTCTCCACTCTATTTGCTTCACGGGCTGACCATTGTAAGAGATTTGAGTAGAGGGAGTAATAGTTTTTCTGTAGTGAAAAGGTGACATCAAGGGCTAATACTATTGGAATAGTTGTTTCTAGGAACGCTACTTCCGGTGTACCGTTAGGTGCGACAATCACGTCAAAATGTTGTCCTGCGATTCTTTGCGCAACGATTTTTGCATTTTTCTTCGCCACGAAGATGAGGCGATCATAGGCAATATTTTTCTTGAGGAGACGCTTTGATGCTTCATGCATGCTTCGTGCAACGTACCTCCTCTCAAAGGAAAGCACCGGTTCAAGGTAGATGACATCTCCACAGTGCTTTTCAAGAGCTTTGCCCATATAGTACAGGCTACCAGAATATGACCGCTTATCTTTTGGATTCTCCGAAGTCAGAAACGCGATTTTAAGGCGCTTATCCTTGTCATCCACCATTTCAACACCCTTTTACTTTCCCTGAATATTATTTTTGCAGCAGCTTTTTCGTTGCATTCTTTATTCGCCAGGCGTACGCCAGTATTTTCCGCAGTGACCGCACATACTTCGTGTTGCATTCCATGTACATTTCGGGGTGTACAACCGAGAGCATGTTTTGATTGGTCTCACTGAATTCTCTAAACAGGAAGTTATTCTTTGACAAAGCATCTTCATTGCAGAAAAGTACGATATTTTGGCGATACCAAAATTCAATCTGCTGGTTGTTCCATATTCTCTTCCGCAATGCATCGACAGGTTGAAACCCTTGTGCCTTGAACAGTTGTGCCCAATACTCAGGCCATTGCTCATTGACATGATGATCTCCGCCTTGAAAAGGAATGGCAGCAGAAAAGAGGATAATGGGTGCTAGTTGCGTAAGTGCTTCAATGAAAGTTGAGGCTTTTTCAGGCGCAATATGTTCTGCAACCTCTAAGCAAAGAGCAAGGTCATATCTTTTGTCCTGGGTGAATGGTAAATTAAGGTCAATATCCCTGAAATTCTCCTGAGAAATCGCTAATAGGTTTCTATCAACGTAATCTCCATCAATGCCAAGAACCTCGCTTACACCGTGTTCTTGAAAGACCTCCAAAAATTCTCCAGTTCCACATCCTACGTCAATCACACTGATTGGTTGGAGCAATTCCAGTACGACAGGTACTATTGCCAATGCAGAGAGCCTGGTCCTGGCTTGCCTGCCTTGAAAAAACTCTACAGTGTACGTTGGCGATTTTGTAGGGCCAAATTTAGCATTTGCAGATTGAGAAAGAGCAGGAGGAAGAGTGTTCTTTGTCTTTATTTGTATAGGCATCTACTTAAAGCACCTCATTTCCACATTAGTTACACAGGGTATAATATTTTTTATACCTATCTTTAGTTTACTGGCATTACCAAACATTCGTCGCACATCACTGTTGTCAAGATACTCCCCCAGGAGTGACTGTGCAAAAGTTGGTAAAAGTGGGGTAAAATAGACAGGAGAGAGCAATCAAAGGAGAGAACCCCATGCGTTTACGAATAGTCTTACCCAAAGTGAACCCACCCGGAGGCAATCACCATCCCGACACGATGTATCGCTGCTGACTGTGGTGGGCGCAAGTTTCACTTGCGTCAGGAAGTCACCAAATCCTTGCGAGATACGGTCTATCATGAGGTGCAGGTCTACGTGTTGGCGGTCTCGGCCAACACACGAGTGTGGACCGAGCGACCGGAGGTGGAAGAACCGCAAGCGCCAACTGGCGGACGCCCACGGCGAATGCGACGGCTGGCTCAAGGCGTGCCCACCGCCCGCATGGTCTCCGAAGTGGTCGCCAGTTGGCCCAGTCATGCCTGGAAGCGCCTGGCAGTGATCGAAGGAGAAAAAGGGCCAATTGAGTATCACTGGGCACGGCAACTGGTGGTGGAAAGTCGCGATCAGCTTCCAGGGCCAGCTATCTGGCTGCAGGCCCGTCGTTCGATCAGCGATCCCAGGCAGGTGGCGTATTATCTGGCCTACGCACCAGCTCGCAGTTCACTGGCAACGCTCGCACGTATCGCCTCGACGCGTTACACGGTAGAGCAATGCATTGAGGACGCCAAAGGAGAGACGGGACTGGATGAATACGAAGTGCGCTTCTGGCACAGTTGGTACCGCCGCATCACGCTCTCCATGATGGCTCATGCCTGGCTGGCCGGCATCCGCAAGCAGGAGCAGGAAAAAAAAGCACAGGAACTGATGAGCTTGCCGGGTTGACGGTCCCAGAAGTGCGCCGTTTGTTGGTTATTGCCCTGCCCTTACCCATGCGTTCGCCCGAGTTGCGCTTGGCCTGGTCACTGTTTCGCAGAAGGAAGCGCTTCTTGGCCCGTCGAAGCCATGATCAACGACGTGCGCTGCGACGACGCTCTCGTCCCAGGTCTCATGCGCCCTCATAACTACGGTTGTAGTACTATGGACGGGTACACAACATCCCGGTTATCGCGGTAGAGCCAGCTTTCACGAGCCAGGATTGCTCAGATTGTGGCACACGTATCAAGAAAAGCCTCTCAGTCAGAACCCACCTCTGTACTGGTTGTGGGCTGGTGCTTGACCGTGACCACAATGCCGCCATCAACATTTTAGCCAGGGCAGACCGTACCGAAGGGCATTCGGCAACGGGTACACCCGCGAGTGTACGTAACGCTTCTGGACAGTCTACCCCTACTCGTTCTCAGACACTGAAAACGGGCAAGTCGGCTGGTTGAAAGAAGAACCCCCGCGCCTTTAGGCCGGGGAGTGTCAGGACATCACCATCATAGGAGATACCCAGAGAGGCGACCCATTGACGCTCAGGAAGTGGGCTGCCGTCACGGTACCCACACTGGTAATAGATGGCACCGTCTTCCTCGGTCGTAAGGACAGACATGCGTTTATGCACCACAGGGCGCAAGAGCTTGCCAACATCCCTCCCAATGCGCGGCGTCGCACCCTGGAAGGTCAAGACCACGGCCCTGCTGACGAAGTGCTTGTCCCCGCGTTGAAAGAGTTCTTCCTTGACTGATGCTTACCAACATCTCTGCTCCTGCCATCTGTAGAGCGGATGGCAGGAGCAGAGATGTTGGTAAGCATCAGCCCTGAAGGCATTGGGAATAATCACTCGACTCATACACTACGTCTATCTCACCTCACGCAATTACAGTGACGACAGCAAGTCGTTAAGGCGATTGACGAAGCGTATCGGGTCCTCCAGTTGTTCTCCGCTGCTGAGAGCCGATTGGTCTAAGAGCAGGTAGGCCCAATCGCTGAAACGCTTTTCATCGGCCTCATTGCTCATCCTGTTGATGATAGGATGGTCTGGATTGATTTCCAGAATGGGCTTAGCATTGGGTATCGTCTGTCCCGCCGCCTGTAAAAGGCGTTTGAGACTGGGATCAATGCCGTATTCATCCACGACCAGGCAAGCGGGCGATGTTGTCAAGCGCGTTGTTGTGCGTACATCCTTAACCTTGTCACCTAGAACCGCCTTGATACGCACCAGCAGACCGTCGGTTTCTGCCGCGCTCTTCTGCGGCTCCTCAGTTTCTTGCCCACCGACCAGTTTGGAGAGGTCAACTTCGCCCCGCGAAACAGATTGCAAAGGAGTGCCATTAAATTCGCCAAGTTCAGATACCCATAGATGATCCACCGGGTCGGAGAGCAATAAGACCTCTACTTCTTTCTTTTTAAATATCTCCAACAGTGGGTTATCCCTGGCGGCAATAAAGCTCTCGGCAACGAGGTAGTAGATTTTGTCTTGCCCCTCTTTCATGCGAGCCACATATTCTTCCAATGAGACATCCTGTGTCGCGCTTGAAGAAAGAGTTGAGGCAAAGCGGAGCAGTTTCGCAATCTGCTCACGATTTGCGGAGTCCTCGAGCAGTCCCTCTTTCATGACAGCGCCAAATGCTGCCCAGAAGGTCGCGTACTTTTCCTTCTCACGCGCTGCCAGGTCCGAAAGCACACCAAGAATCTTTTTGACCGCTGTTGAGCGAATTGTCTCGATGAGCCGACTGTGCTGTAAAAGTTCGCGTGAGACATTTAAAGGCAAATCGCTGGCATCAATAATTCCCCGGACGTAGCGCAAATAGCGAGGCATGAGCTTTTCGGCATCATCCATAATGAACACGCGGCGCACATAGAGTTTGACACCGTGGTGGAACTCACGTGTCCATAAATCAAATGGAGCATGGGTGGGTATATAGAGCAACAAAATATACTCGTATGTGCCTTCCATGCGGCTATGGACACAGGCAAGTGGCTCATCGAAATCATGGGTCAGATGCTTATAAAAATCCGTATACTCCTGCTCGCTAATCTCGCTTTTCGAGCGTATCCACAAAGCTGAAGCGTGATTGACAACTTCTTCCTCTTGCTTGCCTTCTTCCTCAACCTTCATCACAATCGGTATGGTGATGTGATCGGAGTACGTGCGAATGATCGTGCGCAAACGAAATCCATTGAGAAATTCGTCTTCGCCTTCACGCAGGTGCAGGACAACTTCGGTGCCGCGTGTAGTTTTCGCGCAATCCTCCAGTATATATTCGCCCTGCCCGGTAGACTCCCAACGGACACCCTCTTCCGGGTTAAGGCCAGCCTTCCTGGTCGTCAAGGTCACTTGATCCGCGACGACAAAGGACGAATAGAAGCCCACGCCAAACTGCCCGATGAGGCTGGCATCTTTCTGCCGATCACCGGTAAGCGACTGGAAAAACTCATGCGTACCCGATTTGGCGATTGTGCCGATGTTCGCAATGACATCAGCCCTGCTCATCCCAATCCCGTTATCACTGACGGTTATCGTTCGCGCATCCTTATCGTAGGCCACGCGAATTTTGAAATCGGTATCATTCTCATAAAAGCTAGCATTGGAAAGTGCGTCAAAGCGCAACCGATCAATGGCATCCGATGCATTCGAGATCAGTTCGCGCAGAAAGATCTCCTTATTGCTATAGAGCGAATGGGCCATCAATTGCAATAATTGCTTGACCTCAGCTTGAAAGCCCAGCGTTTCTTTATGCGTTTCTACCGCCATATCACTATCTCCTTAGTAATTATTTCTCTTCACGAAGCAGCAGCGTATACTTGCAGCGCAACATCTGCATCACATGCTACTGTAGCAAAATCGCCGCCCTTTTACAAGCCTTATGATGGCAAAATTTTATGCTTTTACCGCAACAATTGGATAGAGCTTGTTACCCTTGAGTGCCATGAACAAAATTTGGCTTCAGTCTAGTTCCCCCGTAATAGGTATTATTGCTGTTCAGGTTGGCGACTCACTTTGCTATAATGGACTCATCAAAGATGATGAGTATAGCTCTGCGTTTTTCCTGTAACCCTCTCAACAACCATTGAACGCTCAGGCTCATTGTACTTGCTGTGTAACGAGAGCATTTGCAAAAAGATGCAATGTATTTTTCATCTATGCTGTTCTCTGCGCGAACGAGGAGCAACCACCGTATAGACGCTTGATAGTATCAGCCAGGAGACAGGCATGAGAAAAGTTTTTACCTACCTGGTAGGCATTGTGTGCTTCGGTCTTCTTCTACTCATTCTGGGTCAGTTCACCATACAAATTTTCGCTCATCGTCCCGCTTCGCGGCTCTTATTCGTTGAGGATATTCCGTTACCAACAGCCTTGCCAACACAGTTCGTTCCAAACGCCAGAGACCTTCCGGCACAAGCGACTCCACTTACGCCGGGAGTCGCTATACCCTTTGACTCTTTTGATTTTCAGGCACTCGACCCACAGACAAAGTTGCTCTTTGTTGCGCACACGGGACCTGCTCCAGATAGCTACCATCTCGTCGAACGTACATTTGATGCTGACAAAGACAGTCAGGTTGATGGGTACATCGCTGTGGTTGACACCACCCGCAATGTCCTGATTGCACGAGTAAATATCCCACAGGTGGCTGGCATAGTGGCTGCACCAGATCTGGGTCTCGTCTTTGCCGCCGATGCCAATGATAATATTGTGTATGCCATTGACGAACACACGCTGAAAGCGACTGCGATTCCACTCGCTGACAATGAAGGCCCCGATGCAATTGAATACGACCCGGACGATCACAAAATCTTTGTCTCCGACCCTGGTAGTCCCCCTGCCAGTAATCCCAATGGGAATGTCAACCTGGATAATCAAAATCTCTCTGTGATTGATCTGCTGCACCATAATGCTGTTAGCAGAATTAACCTGGGTCACCTGCCCAAATTGCCGAACGAAAGTGCAGCCCTGGTGCAATTCGGTTACGATGTCGGACACAATCACTACGACCCTGCGCTGCACCGTATCTTCGTCACAGCGCAACAACTGACCGATCAGAGTGTCGTCACGCCAGCAACTCCTCCCGGTGGCACAGGTGAATTCATCGCGATTGACCCTGTGACCCAGCAGGTGATCGAACGCTTACAACTCCCCACGTCGTGCGGCACCCCACATGGCATGAATATTGACATGCAGGAACAAATTGCCTTTATTGCCTGTACCGACGTGGACCCCGCACAACACCTGGTGCAAAATCTCATACGCGTAAATCTCCGTACAATGGCGGTCATTCATGATCCGCTCATGCTTTTAGCACCCAGTCCAGATATGGTTTTTCTGGACCATCCTCTTCACCTGCTCGTCGTTGCCTGTTCAGGTGGCGTTTCTGTGTTTGATGAGAGCAATAGCAAGCTCACCAAACTTGGAGATTACATAGTGGGCAAGCAAACGCATACGGTCGCCATTGACGAGGCAACGCAAAACTTTTACTTCCCGCAAGCAAGCAGTGGGGGCAGACCCGTTCTGCGTGTGGTTCACTACAATCCCTCTGGCAGCTAGAAAGGAGCGATCTATGGACCTGTTCAAATTTTTGTATCGCAACTTGAAGGGGTATCGCCTGCTGGTGGTACTTGCAATCCTAATAACAGTTGCACAGGTCGGTGCCGATGTGCTCACTGCTCTACCCTTGAAATATATTCCGAGCAAGATTGCCAACGCGGGCAACGATCCTGCCTGTACTGCTCCTTTTCTCAACCCTATCCTTGACTGGTTTGATACTCCGCAAATTGACCCATCACTGATTGACCCTGTCACGGGTAAGGCAGTGCCGCCAACTCCAACACTCTGTCCCGTCAACCCGACGGACATTGCGGCTGCAGCCAATCCTGTGTTGACCCATCACACCGTACTGGGGGTTGTGGTCTTTTCGGTTATCATGCTCGTGGTCTTTGGTATCTTGAGTGCGCTACTAGCGTACCTGGACCTGTTTCTTGCCGCCCATATCTCGCAGAATCTGACGGCACGGATGCGTAATCAGTTGTTTGACCATCTTCAACGCCTCTCCCTGGATTGGCACGGCAAGCAAAAAAAAGGCGACCTGGTACAGCGTGTGACAGGCAATATCGCTGATATCGAGAAATTCGTGACTGATGGGCTGGTAGACCTGCTCTCAGGCATTCTCACCCTCATCGGCGTTGCGGTGGTGATGATTGTCATCAGTCCTTCCTTCACATTCATTTCGCTTGCTATCGCGCCGGCCCTCTTTCTCATCGTGCTAATCTATACGAGATTGATCAAAGCTGAGGCCAGAAAAGCCGCCAGGGCTGCAGGACAGGTTGCCGATGTCGCAACCGAAGACATCAACGCCCTGACCGTCATCAAAGTTTTCACACGCGAGGAACGCGAAGCTATCCGCTTTGGTGGTTATGTTGACAAGAATCGCAAAGCTGGCTTGAGGGCAACCGGCCTTCAGGCACAATTTGCCCCCATAGCAGAGTTTCTGGTAATCATGGGGACAGCGATCGTGCTTGGAGTGGGAGGCTATGTCGCATCAGGCAAGACCCTCGTCTTTGGGCCACTGATCATTGGAGCTGGAACTATTGATATTGGCACCTTGATACTGTTCCTCACATTCCTCAAAATGCTCTATCAGCCGATGCGTGATCTCTCGAAGTTGTCAAATCTGGCAAGCAGCGCTGGATCGGGAGCCGAGCGTATTCAGGAAGTGCTGGATCAGGCACCGGAGGTAACTGATAACCAGGCACCGTATTACGGGCCACAACGATTACGCGGCGAAATCACATTTGATAATGTCGTCTTTGGCTACACAAAAGACAGACCAGTACTAAAGGGAATCACCTTGCACATTGCAGCAGGACGAAAAATCGCCCTCGTTGGACTCTCTGGCGGGGGCAAAACCACACTCGTCAAATTGATACCGCGTTTCTACGAACTTGAGCAAGGCGGTGGGTCTGTTCGCATTGATGGCGTTGACAGTCGCATGTACCCTCTGCGTGTACTGCGCCAGAATATCAGCATGGTTTTGCAAGATTCGGTCCTCTTCGAGGGAACGATTCGTGATAATATTGCGGTTGGCAAACCCGGAGCGAGCGAACAAGAGATTATTGAAGCCGCGAAAAAAGCAGACATTCACACCATGATTCTTCAGACACTGGGCGGCTATGACAGGATGCTACGTGAGCAAGGCAAAGACTTATCTGGTGGACAACGACAACGTATGGCAATCGCCCGGGCGATTTTACGGGATGCGCCGATTCTGATTCTTGATGAGCCAACAGCGGCACTTGATGTCGAGTCTGAAGCCGAGGTTATGCACGCACTGAATAAGTTGATTATTGGACGGACCGTGATTACCATTTCGCACCGCCTGAGTACTCTGGGCAATGTCGAAGAAATTATCGTCCTCAAAGAGGGAATTGTCGCGGAGCGTGGCACTTTCAGGGAATTGAAGCGCCAGGGAGGCATCTTTGCCAAATTGCTTGAGGAGCAGAATCGCTACAGCGCCGAGAATCCTGGTGAACAATCGGTCATTCGTTCAGCATTTGTGCAACGCCCGGCCGACCAGGAACCCCTACCCATTCGCGCAACACTCCCGGCCAATGCTGCGCCTGACAGGCAATCACAGCCTTTCCAGGGGATGCGGCCTATACAGGGAATGCAACCACCAGCACAGGGAGCGCAACCACCAGCGGCAGTCATTCAGGTTGAAATGGATGGAAAGATACTCAGCGAACACAAATTGGAGAAACCACTACTGACTATCGGGCGCATCCCTGGCAATGACATTCTCGTTCCTAACCAGCGCGTCTCACGTCTGCATGCCAGGCTCCGGCTTGTACAGGGGGTGTGGGTGATTGAGGACGCGGAAAGTGTCAACGGCATTGTATATCAAGGCAACCGGGTAGAGCGGATGGTCCTCACCAACGGTGATCGCATCTCTCTCGCGAAATCAGCCGCCCTGATTTACAAAACCGCGTCATTCCCAAACAGGTAAAGTGATGGTGAGGGTCTAAACCTTTTGCACCCATCCCTTTATGATGGTGCGTCGCAAGTCAGTGACTTGTGACAAATCCGTTAATTGATGATTATCATTGAGATGCACATAGGCCAGAGGCGCAAAATGATGCTTGACTCCGTGTGGGGGCAGAGCCACATGTTCTTTGTGGTGCTGCGGCCATTCGATATCGCCAGTGGCAGTGCGTGCCGGAATGAGCCAGTAATCGCCAGTACGATAGTAGGGAATGAGATCGTCGGCATCGCTGTCGGGCTTCCTGTCTATATCATGATGGAAAAGAACCTGAACGCCATCTTCCAACGTAATCCAGTGATTCTCAAAGATTTCCAGTGCGCCATCGGCGTCAAGCTTTGTCGCGCCTTTATTGCTCGGATCCATCTCCTGATAGTCCCAGCGACGCAGAAGCAGTTGCTTGCTGGGATCGCTATCAGAATCAAAAGCGATAGTGCCATTGTTGTAGGCTGCGAGACTCACTTGCATAGTGGTGAAATCAACGGCAGTCACCTGTGCCAGATTGCCCGGCTGACGCTCCAACGTATCCTCGTACTCCACAATTTCTACCCAATCATCTATATGCAGCGTGTAACGGCTATCATCGCGTCCCAGGTTGGCAACCGTGACGGTAAGCGTATTGCTGCCGCCGGAAGCAGTGCTGGTAGGAGTAGCGCCGACGCTTGAGACAGGACTGGTGATGGGAAAGACGACGGAGCCATTTTCGCGTGACCATTTGAACGTAGCCATCGTCTGTGAACCAGAGGTTTTGGAGGTACCTGTATCTCCCGTTTGACGCCCTTGCGAGCGCAATTGCTGTAGCTGGTTCTGATCGAGCCGCCCATAGCCGCTCGTATGTACCTCGACACGATACAACTGGTTTTCCTCGCCGCGATACTGTGACGAGGGCGGAGTAATACAAGGGTCTGTGGCATCCTGCTCATCAATCGGCAGCGTGCGTGCTTTGAGATAGGGCTTGCCAACTACAGGCTTCTTAGGGTCGGGATTGAGAAAGTCCGGTGCATTATCTTCCAATGTCTCTGTTAGTAGTGTGACAAAATCACCCAATTGTTTCAACTGGTCGGGATTGGGGGGAGCAATTTCCGGGTGGTCTACCGTCGCCTGCGTGCGAACTTGCCAGATGATCTCCGCTCGCGTCGCGGTATCAGGGCCGTTGAGAGCAACTTCGCGAATGCTGTCATCTTCCAGGTATGTTACCTCGCGCTCCCATACATCCAGGTAGAAGAGAAGGTTGCCGTTTGTGGCCGCCGTTTGTTGCTCGTCTTCGATAGTGTAGACAAAGCCATCATCGTCTTCATTTTCACAGAGCAGGCCATCAACATAGTAGCGTCCGCCCTCAATGACTACTTTATAGGAAGTATCCGGCTGGTCTGCTGATTTTTGCTCGCCTTTCTTCTTGCTGCCAGACTGCTTTCCGCCGGATTTTTGCACAGGCGGCTTATAAACGCCAATACCAAAACCCAGGTCATCGGAGGGACCGGCGTGCGGGCCGACGATATCCGTAGTTATCCGACGCAGATAGTGCAACAGAATATCGGTCTGCTCGTTCCAATCGGCGTCAAGCTGCACTCGTCCCTGCTGCATCAACACGCGAGAGAAATTTTTATGCTTTCTATACGTATCGCGGGTAATATCTGTTTTGAAATCACCGTTCATTGCAGTTTTCTCCTCTTCATCAATTGATTTTTTCGGTTCACTCCGATGAACTCTCGTTAGCTCACATAGATGATGCCAGTCTCCATCCCGGCTGGCGTAAAGTCGTCGAGCCGCGCACGCAGGTTGGCGGCACGTTGTGGTTGGAACAAATCATGAAAGACGCCCATTTCAGACTCATCGTCCGCGCCATGCGCAATCTCCAGCGCACAGGTCAAGGCGAGTTGACAATACGTGGCATTCCCATAGCGCGTGCTGTTAAAGCGCGGCAGCACTCTATCGTGTTCAAGCTGCTTCGCGGCATCGCGCACATCTCTGGGTTGCGTTTTGAGGCGTTCATCCACCGCCGCATCTACAAGATCGGGCTGGCACGCATAACGGCGCGGTACACGCGAACCGGGAACATAGGAGCAGAAGCGCATACAGCCGCGTTGTCGCCGGGCAACCGTAATCAGGCCACGGAAGATACTATTCTCGGCAGTATCTAGAGCGTGAACGAGTATCTGCCCGAAGACGGTAGTACGCACAATAGAAAGAATCGCATAGGCAATCTCATCATCTGGTGCATTGATAGCAGTTAGTTTCTCATCTGTTGCATCAAGAATGCTATCACTGATATTGATATGGAGTGGTTCCTCACGCACCTCATCCTGGTAAATGAGCAGCGAGCCGACAATACTCTTCTCGATATTCACGGTTTGGCCCCTTTGGTTAATCAACAAACTTGCTTCAGCAGGATGATTTGCCGTACACTCGCTATCAACACCCCAACCCGGAACCAGCGTGCAATGCCGGATGTACACGGCATCAATCGTTCCCTCGAACTGCACAGGCCGTCCTTCGATGAGCAAGCCGTCCAGGGTGAAACGGCTGCCATACTCGCCTGTTATCTTCAGTGAGTCGGATTTGTTCTCGTCCCAATCCACCAGGCGCAACACGGGGCGACCACGATCGGCGGCGCGAAGGGTGAGACGCTCATATTGCTCCAGTTCTATCGCTAGCTGCTCTGTATAGACGCCATTATCAATAATCTCGATCACGCCATGCTCCGGCAAAGGTTGTGGCTGCTGCGCGTTCTGTTCCTTCCACTGCTCCCACGCCGCGAGCGCGTCCGTGATAGATGAATAGAGGCGCCGTGGTTGTTGCGCTGAGCCTCCTTGCCCCTGAATACCAGGCATACGCTGCGTATTCAGGGGCATTGGGACTTTCTGCACCTGGAAGAGTTGCGCGTCGGCTGGCTGAAGCATTGGGCGATGATAGGCCCCACCACCCATATCGGTGCTGAACGCATAGAAGTAGGACGCATAGACCTCTTTCGGCGCGTGTCCTGGCGGGAACACGATGCGCCCCAGGCGCGTATCAACAGCAACCTTGCCACGCGGTGGACGATACTTCCACTCGCTCAGGTCGGCGGGAATGATCCGATCAGGTGTCACAGGTTGTGGCTGCGGCGGTACAGCTTGAGCAGGTGGCTGTTGCGGTTTCGCGCCTCCCTTTGCAGGCAACACAAGCTCAGGCTCATGCTGTTCATGTTCTTCATGGTGTCCGTGCTGTCCATACTCTTCATGATGCTCATGATGTGGATGTTGCTCATGATGTTGCTCATGATGCTCTTCTTGCGGCTCATGAGACTCGTGGAACTCATGCGCTTCTCGTTCCTCGCGAGACGCTTCAATCGTCCAGATTTCCAGACTTTTCCCCTGCTGTATATCTCCGTAATAGTCGGTGAGACGCTTCTTAAATGCACGCAAACTGATTGGATTTGGAAAATTTAGTTCGTCAACCGCGGTCGGTTGCCCATCCGATGTCTTAAGCGGGGCCGGATTGGTATAGAGTTGCCCATCGTTGCCCAGGACGCTAAAGGTGAAACAGTGTTTACCGGCGTCTTCATCACAGTAGGCATGGGTATATGTTACGGGATAGACCTTGAGCCGCCAGATGAAAAGGCCCACGCTGGGAATGTTGTACCGACCAGTACTATGCGTCGAGACGATACGCCGCACATCTACGGTGTGCGCCTCTCTGGCAAAGGGACTGCCGATGGTATACAGCGTAGAGTTATCACGTATATCCAGCAGGCGTCCGCGCTCACTGCGCTCGAAATTATCGTTCTGCGTCACGCCCAGGTACTTGTAGAACTCGACGGCGTAGGCATAGGGCCAGTTGGCTACCGCTTTAGCAAGTTGTTCGAGCAGAGCCAGCGTTCCCTTGCGCCGCCGGTAGCGGATGGTATTTGCCACATCGCGCCGCGAGATGAGAATAGCATTGAGTTCCTGCCCTTCTTGAGTCGTGATATCTCCCGGTTCGCCTGCTTCATGCACCTGCTGGTAGCCAACGAGGTCACCGATATAGGGAACAACCCAATCCTGGCACGTCTCGATAAACCAGTTTTCGTAAAGCTGCGCAATATCGGCCTCGACCACATTTACCTGCTCGGCAATAACGCGCAGCAGCGCCTGCAATTGCCAGCCTGTCCCTACGTCGCGAATGCGGTAGACGGCGGGCAGAAGATTATATAAGCGGTCAGCGTTATTGTTCATATCCCTCTCACCTTCGCTTTCTGCTCTTCAAGCTAACGTGTGTACTCGTGAGTTCGTTGATAATCAGCGTATCCGGCACGTCTGGGCTGAGGAAAACGAGTTGCGCAGGTAAAATGACGCCCGGTTGATTGCGCACAGTGCGAGCCAGCAACGATGGCACAAGCTGGCGCACCCGCAAATTGAGCAACTTCACCATATCCTGTGTCTCGTTTGGCTGCACTCCGTTTACCGCCGCCTGTAATTCTTGCTGGTGAATGACATCCAGGGCATTGAGCAACTTCGGCTGATCCACGGCATCCAGCATGTCCAGGTCTACAAAGGCCACACCTGGAACCTGCTGCACAACGCTGAAAACCTCGCTCTCATAGACTGGCTGGCCCAAATCGCGCTGCTCAAAGCTGAAGGCGTCAAGCAACGCGGCGCGAATAGCGGGCGAGACGGTTTCGAGCCTGTAGTCCGGCAGGATACGCACACGCAGACTGAGAACCAGCAATTTGGTCTCGCACACGTCTACTTGTAGAGGCTCACTTGGATTGCCAAAGGTGCGTAACGCGAGAAACAGGTTCTGGTACAGGTCGGAAGTTGGATCAATGGGAATATTATCCTGGCCCGCGATAGTGAGATGCACAAGCTGGCGATTGATCGTGGGCAGCGTGAGTACATTGGCTTTACCAATACCGGCGAAGGTACGCGCAAAGTCGGCGTAGTCCTGCACCGAAACGATGCGGTTCAGCGCTTGTGTTGCCAGGGGAACGTTACGCCGCGCTTGCGAGATGCTCTCTCTATCCGCTCCTCCCGTCGCTGGTTTGGGATTCAGCACGCCTTTGACGCCCAAGGGGCGCGTTGCCAGCAGGCTAATTTGACCCGCGTCAACATTGCCCGGCGTGCCAATACCTGTGCGATAAAGCGCCTTGATATTCTCAACGCCTGTTGGCGGTCGCGCTCCATGCTGTTGCCCATTGCCGAAGGTGAGCGTTGTCTTGTTCGCGTCATCCGTTTTAGTGATGAAAACGTGCGCTTTTGGCCCTTGCGCATCCAGACTTTCAACTTCGTGCCATTGCACATCGTTGACATAGACCTGGAGCGTTGACGCTATCCCGGCAGGCGTTGCAGCCGAAACATAGGTTAACGGCGCTTGCTTGAGCGTAAATTGCTGCATCGCTACGCTGCCATTACCACTGCCAAGAACCTCCATGCGCGTCTCACCCTGTGTTGCCTTAACCACATTCGCATTTACCGCGACGGTAGCGCGTTTGTAAGTATACGCAAGCGGCTGGGCGAAATGCAGAAAGGTATGTGTTGTGTCATTGGGCAGATCATTTTGTGGTGGAGGGAGCGTACCTTGCTTTTCCGAACTCGTACTGGCCGGAGGGGGCGTGTTAGTCTGGCGCACATTCTGCTCTACGCTGGCTATCATCGCCAGTTCGCTCGTGACAACGCCGCTCGTATTAACAATATCGGTCCGTTCGCCTGATACCACTGTCCACTGACCCGATTTCAGCCCATCGTAGAAGTCGTCCAGCTCGATTGTATCGCCCTGAATATCATCTGTGAGCGGTTCCTCGGCGGTCTGTAGCTCATCGCTCTGGGCATAGATGGTGATATTGCGAATGTCCGATAAGAGAGTCTCGTTACCCGTTAACCAGTTCTGATCCAGGGTGAGGCGCGTAATTTTACCCGACATACCATAATCCGCTCTGGAAAGCGATTGCACACCTGTAACTCTGGCGATCAAGGGAGACCTGTTGCTGCTATCGCCGTATTCAATGACGACCTGGCTGGAAGGGACGATTTGATCGTAACGAGCGTCGAGATCAAGAATGGTCAAGTCCGCATCTTTTAGCAGAGGCCATTCCTGATAACTGGTGCCTATCACCTGTCCACTTGCGTTGTACTGAAGAATAGCCTGTTTCGGAGCATTGCTGCCGAACGGCGCTGCTTTCACACGCATCGCGTAGAGATTTTGCAGGATCGCGCCGGAGGTGGTGCTGGCATTCGAGACGGCAGTGAGCAAGGTTGGCTGCGCAGCCTGATTGAGTGTACCGAGCATTTGCAGCGCAATATTGGACTTACGCGAAAATTCGTTATGAACGTTACGCAGCAAGCGAGTGCCATTTACTGGCTGCAGCGAGGGTGGTTTCGCAAGCGGCGCGACGAGTGTGGCAATGCTAGTGGTGACAATCGGATTAACAAATCCTTCGAGAACTGTCTCCGGGCTGACTGTCAGTAGAAATGTTTTTAGATCGGTAATCAAGCCACCAATCCATGCCGCTACCTTATCATCGTGGGCATTTACGGCCTGTATGTAAAAGGAAGGCCATTCGAATATAGCACTTGCCAGTTCACGAACGCTGATGCCACTTTTTCTAAACGGGGTTGAACCATTCACAGCAGACAACCCTAGCAATTTCCGCAGACTCGATTGCATATTTTGCAAGCCAGAAACGATGGCTGGTGCTTTACCAACAGGGGTAGTAATGAATGAATCAGTCCGCGATATAGCGAACAGAGAAAAGTCAAGGTAATGCTCGACAATACCAAGCAACCTCCTGTAAAAAACCAGGGGAGTAAATTCCGGTGGAAATGTTACTCGCGTATATTTCTGTGCCGCAATTGGCTCAATAGTGAGCGTATGACCAATAACCTTCTGCGCTGACTCGGTACCAAAATCGAAGAGCAGGATATCATTTGGCTTGAGTTGCGTCGCTATGCCATTCAAGTAAATCGCACCACCAGCGGTATCCGTATCAATAACTGTCGTCGGGTCAGTGCCGATTGGAAAGCGAGCGGGATCAATTTGCGTGATATACTGCGGCACACTCTTACGCGGCGAGATGGCATTCCAGTCGCCACGAGCCGTGATATCAAACGAGGTCTCAAAGGATTGTGGCAGTTGTCCAGGGCCGGGGATGCTTTGTGCGCGGCTGCCCGTTGGAATGGTGTTCACGCGCCCATTTTCCAGTGTATAGGAGAGGAAAACGCTGGCGGCTACTCCAGGGCGCAAGGTATAATCCACCAGACGCGCAAGTTCCATCAGCGAACGGCGTTCCGTCGCGGTACGCAGGTAGCCCTCGTTGGCGATGCGCTCCTGGTAGAAACTGAGAACACCGGCAAGCACAGCCCAGGCGTCGAGCAGGGCGATTGAAGGATCGCCGGTTGCGCGAGTCGTCAAAGCATTCAATGGGTATTGCAGCGCGTTCGCTTTGCTCGGATCGTCAAGAATGGTATTCAGTTCGCCGAGGGGAATGCCCATATTGGAGAGACGCGCCAGCATGGTCTCTAAAAATGTTGCTTGAATACCCACGCGGTAGGCCAACGTACTTAACCCTGGCCGATTGGCGATGGTCGCGGGCGTCAATTGTGCTACCCCTTCACAACAGCCACAGAATGTCGGGGCCTGATTTATCGCGCCACTCATAAGCATATTCATCAACGTCCACCTTTCATAGCGAACTTGAGCGTACCATGTTCGGGGAAATTGGGGTCATTGTCCAGTTGCGCAATTTCGAGCGAACCAATCTCAAGAATGCCCTTTTGTAGCTCCAGGTTTGGCGACTCGCCGAAACGTTGCAACTTCTGCACCTCGACGCTCACCACGCCTTCTACCGCCTGGGCAAGCGCAACCAGGGTACTTACCGCGATACCAGCGCCGAAACTCAGGCTATCGGGATTAAAGAAGCCTTTCATGCCATCGGGCAACAGGCCATTGCTGAAACGTTGAAGTAGGGCAGCCTCAACATGTCCGCGCAGGTAATGCGGCTGCACCACAACGCACATTGCCAGTTCTAGCGACACATAACGCGCCTGCTCGACCGCTACATCATGCCCGATACGACGGAATTGCTCTAAGTACAAGGCTATGCCATCGCGCATGGTCGTGCTTAACGTCTCCGTTCCCAACGGGTCAATGACCACCAGCACATCATAACCACTGCCGTTCCAACGCAGCGACGCGGCGGCACGCTGCACACCGGGATAATTCTGCGCCAGCGTCGCGTAGTCGTTGGCGGTGATGGCTCGTTCTAGTTCCGAACCAAACGCCTGGGGCGCAAACAGTTTGGCCTCCGTGAGCGGCTCCGGCACAGTGCCACCAATGGCAGCAAAGGGATTGCGCGGCGCGATAACAATACCATCGGGTTTGTCATCGTTGCGAAACACGATATGCGTGATGGTTTCGGGTCCAACATTGCCTTCTGGCCCATTGCCGAGGCGATACTGCGCACTGAACACTTCGTTTGGTTCAGGGGAGCGGCCCGTCTGATTGTTGCCAAAACGCAGATGAGCAACAACATTGTCATCCACCTCCACCACAAAATCGAAGTCATCTGGTTCACTTTCCAACAGGTCGGGCTGCACGTGCCACGTTCTTACCGCCGGGGGAAGCAACCCTTCTGGCGCGGGTGTACTCTTCAATGTTATTTGCGGCACAGCCTTGCGCGGGTCCTGTGCGAGCATCTGCGCTGCGGGCTTGCCCAGCAGAACGGGTTGGCTAAAGGTGAGCGGCGTTTGTGCGAGCGTTGGCCCAAATGGCCCGGCGATGATCTCCACATCTGACGCCTCATTTTCACCTTCACAAGCTGGAATGGTCTGTGCAACCGGCACCGTATATGTTTCAGCAGGCGCAATGGTTAGACCAGCATCAATGAGCAACAGATTGCCCCTGGCAACGCTGATGTTCTGAAAAAGCGTGCAATCGGGCGCACGACCAATATTGGAGATACAGAACGGGAACAACAGAGCGTCCTCTACCGCCCACTCGACCTCCAACACATTTTTATCATAGAGATGATCCCTGGCATGCTCTACTTTTGTCAAACGCACAACCTGGCGGCGCGTTGGCAGAGCGTCCTGCTTGAGTCCCGTATCTGCTCCGCGCACCTCCTCAAAAAGCAGGAAATCGCCCGGTTTGAGGTTGAGGATGCGCGTGCTTTGCGCCTTTTGCGGCTCCCGATCGTCCTCATCCTCTTCATCCTCTTCCTCCTCGTCTTCAGCAATCTCCTGCGCTATATATTCCTCTTCCGCTTCATCTGGCATGTTTGGGTCGTGCGGATAATCTTGCAGCGTGGCCGAGGTGGCACCTCGCGGAAGGCAGCATTCCTGGTCGCCCCAGGTGTAGAACCAGATATCATCATGGGCCGCGTAGAATTGCAGGTATGTTATGGATGGGTCTTCTAACGGGTCCAACGGCAATACCTCAAACGCTTCATAACTGCCCGCCGGGAGCAGTTGTACACCGCGATTGTTCATGATTGCAGGTAAGGCCTCCAGCGTAGCACTGCTGTTGGTGATAAAGTAAACATCGTCTGGGTGTATCTTAACGGTGGTGTTGGCACCGATATCTTCTGAAACGTTCACGTACAGCCATGTACGCGCATTGCAGCCCTCGTGCAGCAAGTAGTCAACGAGGCGGGCGTGACGACGCACAGAGATGCGCTGGCGAGCCGTGTCGAGATACGCTTCTGTGGCTACAGCATCCTGGTAATAGCTCAGGTAGTCGCCAGTGTAGGCCAGTATCTCCATGAGTGCGATATAGACATCGGCGGCATGACGCGCTTGCCAGCCAGGAATGGTCAGGGAGAGACGATCCAGCAACAACTGGCGAAAGCTGGCATAATCTTTGGCGACATAGTTGATCTCAGGTTGTTCATAGACTGCCGGCGGACAACTATCAACGCTCTTGCAATCCAGGTCGCTTGCACAACCCGCCTTGAAGGAGAAATCTACCGAGGCGTAGCGATTATCAAAGCCGTGCAATCGCCGGTAGATGGGACTACCCTGTTTATCATATCCAGCCAGTTCAACGAGGCGCAGTGTATAGGTCGAGAAGTCGCCCACTTTATCAACGCCGACCTGCATATAATCATCGAGTTCGGGGTCGTTATTGCGATGAACAGTGACCTTCAACACGTGGATGTTGATCACACGCCGACCGCCGCTGATTTGTATATTCACCGGCCCCAACTGTCGTGGTGCCTTGCCCAGGAAGTAGACGGTCAGCGTAAGCTGGTCATCGCTAACCTCTACGTAATCCAGTCCTTGCAGATTGGATTCGCGTACATCGCCGCGTCGCCGTTCATCATTGCATATTTCTGAAGTTTTCATACCTTACACCGTTTGCGCGAATTGCGCTACTTGCTGCTCGTTTGTTTGCTTGACGATATACGAAATGACAATGCTCAAGGTCGAGTCATCGCTGGTCACATCGAGGGTTTGCAGTTCCAGCACATCGCCGAGCCAGCGTTGCACCGCCGCCTTGAGCGTATATTGCAGCGCGGCTGCCAGTTCGGGACTATTTGGCGCGAAGACCAGTTGCTGCAACCCACTGCCAAAATCGGGGCGGTTCACGCGCTCGCCAGGACTGGTGAACAGGAGTTGCTCCAGCATATCGCGCACATGCGTGTTATAGTCGGTCTCGGCTGTACGCCCACGACTATCGAATTGAACAGGAAAAGCGATATTGCTATTATTTTGCATGGTCATATCCCTCACGTTCCTATCACTCGCGTCTGGACAACAGTAGGAAGCAGGGGTGTGCCAGTAGGCGCACAGATTGCCATACCAGACTGTAGTAGTACAGGTTGTCCCAACGCAAACACCCGCCCCGCGCCCACCACCCAGGTTGCCGTGACACATGGCCCATTGGCGGCTGGCGGCGGTGGTAGCACGCAGCCCGCGATGACATAAGGAGCCGTTATCGTAACTATCGGCTGTCCGCTCACCAGTACCCGTGGAAAAGGTACCGTTGGCTGGGCCTGTCCGCCATGAGAACACAGAACAACAGCCCCAACGTGAAGTAGTGGTCCAGGCATCTATTCGTTCCTCCTCATAATGGATATACTCTGCATACAACGTAGGGGCCGGTTGACCGCGCCCACCGCCGATTTATCGGCAATACGGGCTTCAGCATGTCTGTATTCATCTGTCAGAATAGTTACATAATGGTCAACGCACCTTCGTTCATAGTGATAATATTGCCGACCATTGCAATGGTTGCCCCTTTACCGTTGGTGATAATGATGCCCAGATCATTGACCATAATCATAGCCCCACTGAGTGTTTGCAGGATGATGCCTTCGGCTGGCACATCGCTGAGTACAATTGTGTTCTGATTCATCGTTTGCAGGACTATATTGGGGTCGCCGGGAATACCTGCCAGCGCGAGTGCCGGTACCGAGGCTTGAGAACCCCACATACAGCCAGTCCAGACGGGGTGGCGCAAGTCACCCTGCTCAAACTCGATCCACACGTTGGCCTCAATTGGTGGCACGGCGAATATGCCCATTGGCGTCGCACCGCCCGCAATCGGCACGCATGCCTCCGCCCAGTTTGACGGGCTAAACTGCGTCACGTCGGCTATCGTGACCTGAATACGCCCCCGGAACTCAGGGTCAATATTGTTCAGCACGATGCCGCGATATTTCCCGTAATATTTTTTCGCTGTTTCGATCATGGAATTACTCCTGGTACAGTCGGCAGTAAGCCATCACGCACGAGACTGAAGCTTTGCTTGTACTCGCCGCGCTTAATGTTATGCGTGACGCTGCTCACATAATAGAGACCGTCATAGGCCAACCCCACGCCGCGCACTCCCACCAGCCCACGTGCTTTGAGCGGTTGACCGTAACGCACTACGTCCAGTTGACCGGAGCCAGAAACCGTATCGGCGGAATCGGCGGTCTCCGATAGCCCGTAGAGCGCCGCCTTGATGGGATTGAGCATCGCTGTCCCCTCAAGCACTTTGATCTGAAATGGCGGAGTTGGACGAGCGGCGAGCGGCGGACGTAAGATGCCTACATCCGGCACAGGTATAGGAATGGGTATCTTGTGCGTAATTGGGTCCTGCACAACGAGAATCAGTTGCTCTTTCGATTTACCATCAAGGCTAAAACTGAGCGACTCGACATTCGTGTCGGCATCCATATTGATGTTCAACGCAGATTGTGGCACGCCGACGCGAATCTTCGGTCCCCAGTAGGCGGTATTCGTGCCTGGCGCTGGCCCGGGGTCAATATAAAATACATAGCTGTTCTGCTTTGCCAGGGATTTAATATACGCGAGATCGGTACCTTGCTGCTGCGGTATATCATCAGTGACAAGCGGTACATCCAGGAACAGGCTTGGAATAACGAGTGGTATCATGCCAAAAACGGCATAGCGCAGCAGGATAAAAGCCACAATCGCGAAATCAGGCATATTAGGATACGGGATGCCTGTCAGGTCAACCAGTTCCATCATGACAGTCAGGTCTTCTCCTGTGATGGTTAGCGTAGATTGCCCAGGTTCGTTGCTGGGCGAAATTTCCTGGCGTGTAATCACGCCATCCATCAAGACATTCGGTATGCCGTTGATAGTGGCAATGATAATCACGCGAACCATCGGGTCAAAGAAGCCCGCCGGGAGCAGTGTTGTATTCAGCAGCGACCGCTTACTGACGGCAAAGGTCAACTGAAAGCCGCTGCGTTGTCCATCGGTCGTTGTGACCTGCACACCCATCAGGGCATCGGTAACGGGCTGCGGGACAGGTACAGCAATCACAGGCCCCATCATTAATGTCAGGTAAAAGCCTTTGAGCATTCTATTGCACCCCCGACCCTGGCGCATTACCTGGAATGCCTTCCGGCAACGTGATACGTAAACGCCGTCCGATGGTCTCGGTCAACTCATCGGGACGCATAGCATTGTTGGCGTCACAGATGCGCCAGAACTGCAAGGGGTCGCCCAGAGCAGTCGCGGTGATATTGTCCAGTCGCTCGCCTTGCGTCACGACATATTCCTGGAGTAACACGAAACGACCGGCAGACGGCACGAAGCGGCGGCGCAGGTACGGAATAATCCTGCCATCGGCTGTCGTAAGTTGTGTCGTCTCTATCGTGTAATAGCGACTGGTAGGCGAAAAATTGTTCGTGGTCATGAAAGCCTCCTTGCATTCCTGCTGAGCGAAGCTAGAGGTGAGAGCCTCGTTGCAGGAATGGATTTCAAACTCCTCCTATGCCGAACGCGCTCAATGTGCCTCCCTGGTTTAATGTTGCCAGGCGCTCTTTCTCCTTCTGATAGACCAGGTACAGGTTGCCGCCCCTGTGATCGAAGGTGAGATCAGTCACACTCAATACGCGCATACCCAGGCTAATCTTAGCGCGTATCGGGTTGAGCTGCGTGTCAAACGCCTCCTCGGTGACGCTGAACTCGGTCAGGCGCACCGGGAGAATGCGAGTCTTGCTCCAGATAAACAGGGTAAGCGGTGATTCCATTGGGATAATCTCCAGCGTACCGGCACTGGCGAGATTGTTGTTCGAGATCAACAGATCGCTGGTCGGATAGATAATGGTCTCAAGCGCCGCAAGAATCGGGTAGAGGCCAACCTGCACGGCATTGGGGTTCTGGTCGGGAAACTCCAACTGGTCGGTGGCATCAACCTCCGCCTCCAATTTGAGCGTCTCCGTGGGTGGCCCCTTGAGGCGCAGTGCCTCCAACCGGTCGCCGCCCTCACCGCTAATGCTCTGCACCTGCAACGTGCGCGTCACGGTATCCGGGTTATATTGCAGCGTAATCACGCGCAATATGCTCCCCGAAGTAGGGTCCGTCAGAACGATGCCGCCGCGTATGAGGCGGGGCGAACCGGGAAATGTGGTCATAGGTTAGACCCTTTCTTTTAGTGTTGCGATGGTGACGTTTAAAACCGTATCTCTACTCGTCGATTGCGGGCTTTCTCTTCTTCTGTTTTTTCCGCGGGGAAAAGTAAGTGTTCTTCCCCAAAACCTTCGACGTGCAAATGGGCTGCTTTTACGCCTCGATCTATCAACGCACGTTTGACGGATGCTGCCCGCCTTTTCGATAGTGCTGTGTTGTAATCAGCAGTAAAAGTGCTATCGGTATAGCCCTCAATGTATACCTCCATCTCTGGCGACGCCTTAAGTAGCAGTGCCACGTGATCGAGTTGAGCATCAAAACCGTTTGGTATAGTGTCCTTATCAACGATAAAGTGATCTATAACCAGAGATTGATGTGCCGCTACAGGGCCAGATGATTGCGGTGGTGGCAATGAACCGGGTAGTGATTTTTGCGGTGATGGTGAACCAGGTTGTGGTTTCAGTGGGAATGGCGAAACAGGCGTTGACGGAACCGGTTGTGGCTTGATGCACCGGCCCTGGAACTGAATCTCTTGCGGGGTGCAACATCTCGCTTGCAGAAGATCGAGGTTTTTATAAGAGCAACATTTCTCCTTACTACGAATGTATTTGGGGCAGCAGAGTCCTTTCACATCCCCAAATTGAGCTTCTTCCATACCAAACTTCTCACAAAATCCTGGGCCTTGTTTTGTAATAGATTGTTTACCTTGAAGGACATCAACGGCTTTTCTCAGATCGCTGAGCTTCATAGTGCTTCCTCCAATGCCGGGTACAACGTCTGGTACAATAATCATAGGATCAAACTCATCAAATACGGGTATAGGTATAGTAGGTATGGTTGATTTTTTAGGTTTCTCCTTTTCCTGAGCTTTAGGATCGTCTTCTTGCCTTTGCAATATTTGCCTATGTAAGGGGGTCACAGCCCCAACCTGTACTTGTTGGTAAACACGGTTTGTGGTTGCTCCCGCCATGACTTGACGTACTCTAGCATCAGCTTCATGCTCATAGGAATCATGAGGTTCACTTATTTGCAATGCACTCGCCCGATTTATAGCTGATGCTTGACCCATTGACTGCTGAATAGTGTGCGTCAACTCATGCGCGAGCAACTGTTTTCCCGCCAGTGTATCAGGTTTATACTGGCCCTGACCGAAGGCGACATGTTGCCCGACGGTATATGCCAGGGCATTTACAGAACGTGCTGATTCCGCCGCTCTGCTATCGGTATGCACGCGCACACCGCTAAAATTGTGGCCGAAGCGCGGTTCCATAAAAGAGCGCGTGCCACTGTCGAGAGTGTGACCAGGCGAGTTAAGGACAGAATGCACAACAGGCGGTACGCCGTTTGCCAGAGCAGGTGCTGCATTGACGGCGGCACGTTGCAATTTGCCTTCGTGCTGCTCGCGTTTCGCTTTGCACTCGGCACACTCAACACCGTTGGAACAACGCTGCAATACGCTGTGCGCTGTAGATCGCACCTGTACTGGTTGTGACCTCATTTGTGCTATGACTTGCTCACTCATTGTCCAATTCCCCTGTAGATGGCCTGTGCCAGTTTTTTACCCAGCGTTTGCACTGGCTCATCTGCGTTCAATGCAAGAACGCCAGCGGGAAGCTGTTTTCGTATACCGCCTGTTTGCAGGTCAAAGTTCAACTCTCCGTTCATAATCAATTGCGTTAGTTCGGCCTCGAACGCGGCTTGCAATACGCGGCGTTGGTACTGAGGAAGAGGCGCAATGGGCAAATTGTCAAGTATGAGTCGCTCGATATGGATGGTGATGTTTGGGTTGCTCACTGCTGTCCTCCTTGTGTCGTGGTCACTGTCGCGGTTGCGGGCAAGCGGAGATCGGCCTCGGTAAACTGGCGGTCGGTTTTGCGATATTCGACACGGGTTGCCGCGAAGATCAGGGGCATAGTAACATGCGTTCCCGCCTGGGCGGCCATGAAGGCCGCGTTGAGCGCGATATTGTGAATACTGCCGCCCACGAGGTTCAGGCGTGCAAGCCGGTCATAGTCAAGCGTGTCTACCGGCGTTTGTGGCGGAAATACTTTTTGCCACATGCTTTTTCGTTCTGCAAGACCTGGGAAAGGAAAGTTGATGATGAAACGCAAGCGGCGCAAGAACGCGCTATCAAGCGCACTTTTCATGTTTGTCGCCAGGATAGCGAGACCTTTGTAGGCTTCGATGCGCTGCAACAGGTAGTTGATCTCGATATTGGCATAGCGGTCATGACTATCTTTGACCTCACTGCGCTTGCCGAAGAGCGCGTCGGCTTCGTCGAAGAAGAGGATAGCACCGCCATCCTCCGCAGCATCAAAGAGACGACGCAAGTTTCGCTCCGTCTCGCCGATATATTTGCTGACCACCGATGAGAGGTCAATGCGATAGAGCGAGAGATGTAGTGCGTTGGCGAGAACTTCGGCGGCCATTGTTTTACCGGTGCCGCTTTCGCCGGAGAACAGCGCGTTGATGCCCATGCCCCGATTCATACGAGCGGCAAAGCCCCATGCTTCGTAGACTTTGCCGCGTTGCGCCACCTGATCGGCAATCTGGTGCAGCATACCCATCTCTTCGGGCAGCAAGACGAGATCGTCCCAGGTCGCCTTGAGGTACAGGCGCTGCGCCAACATGTCCAGGCGCGGGCGCGTCACCATGCGGCAACCCTCCCAAAGTAAATCCGGCAGTGATAGCAGGGATGCCTCACCTTGCTCCTCCTGCTGCTGCGCATGCTCTAATTGCTCTAACCCCTCGCGTGCAAGGCGATGAATAGTAGTCACATTCAGGTGAAACTGCCCGGCAAGCAGCGCGGGGATATCGCCAGCCTGTTCGCCTAACGCGGCCTGCCATGCCGCCTGTTGCTCAGCAGAGGTCGGCTTATCCACATCTAATGCGATGTTGCTTCGGCCCACCCTGGCCCAGGTTTCACGAACACCAAGAAAGAAAACGCCCTCGCTACGGGCAAGAAAACGTACCAGCGACTGCGTTTGCCCCTCTGTCGCGCTACTGCTCTCGCTCTCCTGAGCATCAAGATACAGGGCAAGCGGTAAAAGCAGACTTTCGCGATGCCAGAGACGGGCGAGAGTTTCGAGGTCGGCGGCTTGCTGCGGCAACATCTCAACCGGCATGCGGTAGAGGTGTAATTGCAACGTGGCGCTGATATAGAAAGCCACAAGTTGTTTGCTTAAGGCATCCGGCCCGACCAATTGTATCAAAGGGAGAGCTTGTTCGGCCCGTTCCCAGTGGCGAAAAATCGTTTTCACCAGTTGCTCGTGCGACGGTGAGAGTTGCTCGTGTCCCGCGTCTATTTCCAGTGGCGTCACTAGCATTGCAAGGCGATCATCGAGATAGTCCAAACCTTTGACATAGTTGACAATACGTTCGTCGGCTCGCAATGGGCTGGTTGTGAGTTGGAGAGTCGAAGGCTGGTTAATCTCCAATAAACGCCAGTAACGCAATGGGCGTTCCGGCGAGACTACATCCCAGCTGGGAGTATCAAAAAGCGCGAGTGCGAGAGCAAAGGTTGGATAGGGGCGGTTCGCGTCATCCTGGGCGCGAGCGCAGAGCGCGGCAACGCGGGTATCCAGTTCCATTGCCACACATAACAGCAACACTTCACGTTCAAACTGCGATAGGCCCAGGCGCTTGCTCAGCATAACAAGCGCGGGCGGTGGCTCTTGTGACTCGGCAGCCTTCATCTCCGTCAGATATTGCATAAGCTTGTCGTTTATGGGCGAAGGGTGTGATGCCATCGGTGGAGGCGCTTCAGCACGTCCGCCGAACAGACCACGGTGCTGCTCTTGCGGCGCGGATTGCGCTTGCGGCGTGGCAGGATGATCTCGCTGTATCAGTTGTTCCAGGCGCAGACGGAGCCATGCCAGTGCTATCGTGAGATAATGCTGGTTCGCTTCTGACCAATCACGTTTATCCATCCCATTTGTCGTTGTTGTCGCACTCATCATTCCGCCCTTACGGTATCGTTATTTGTGGACTACTGGCATCCACAACGCTCTGTGCGCCATCTATTTGCACACTGACAAGATAGGTTGCAGCACTGACTTCTACTTCCCTGTAACTGCCGCTCACATCACTGCTCGAAAAGGTTAATGTATCAGTGACAGCGGCGTCATGTGAGTCACTGACAAAAGACCAGGCAACGGAAGGAGTCGTTCCAGGTACCGAGTTAAGTACAAGGACCACACGTTGCATCGTGCCTACCTGTGGCGTGAGCGTTACAGTGAATTTGACCGAGAAAAGCCCTCCGCCTTTATCCACCACATTTGCCTTGCTCACGCTGTTGACAACTGGCCGCAGCACGAAAGGTACCACGTTTGACTCGAAGCCGTTATGTGGCACAGCAGGGTTGCCCAGCAGCAGTTGCTGCACCACCTGCACGCCCTGGATACCGGCCTGTAAAGTATTCGGCACCACAACGCTGAGACGATTGGTACCCGCATTTGTTGCCGGAACAGGCGTACCGCCAATCTGCACCTGTGTAGTAATCGTTGGATCGTCACTCTGTACTTGCCGACCGACCAACACGAGCGTATCACCAACGACAATCGGGTGCATCACTCCTGGTTGATCAATGTCTTTTTGTGATATTACCTGCTCAATAATCGGCTGCCTGAAAGGCATCACATACAGCATTGGCGTCTGCACCGGACGAGCGATGGCAGGTGACGCATCACTCTCAATCAATACCACTGTTGCCACGTAAATCATCGAGAGCGCGTATGGCGTCGTCAGTAGAATGGACCAGAGCTTTGATAACTCCTCTATCGAAAGAGGGAGCGGCGTAAATTTGACGAGTTCAGGATCATCGGCAAGCGTTGAACCTGTGAGATAGGAAAGCGAGTTCACGACGCCGGTAATGCGCTGGCGTGTCAGTTGCGGCTCACTGTGCAACGTGCGCACAGTACTACCCAGGAGAAGTTGCGGTACAAGTGTACTCTCGTTGCCATAAAAGGTCAGCAGGTAGTGCAGGTCGAGCGCGGCCCTGGGTTTCTGGCTTAACGAACCATCTGAGCGACGTGATGGTAGATCAACATTGCGCAGCGATGCGTTGGTTGTCACCTGATAGAGAAAGATATTCACTTTAGATTCGGCAGAGTTGGCGCCTGCAATATCAGGACGCACCGTACTGACTATCGCCCCAGGAACGTCAACCTGTATCTCTTGCTGGAGAAGCTGGCTTAACGTCGCGGTTACAGTGGCAATTGCCTGGGCATTGCTCATCAGCGTCCCCCTTTCTCGCTCTGTTTCAAGTACTCATCCAGGCTCATCGCCTCTGGCACGGCTTGCCGGCGTTGTGGTTGCACATGTGTGGACGATAGCGGATGCGCCCGCACTTCGATACGGCCTATGGTGACGTGAACTGCCGGTGTGGCCTGGGGAGTCTGTACACTCTCCAGCAATGATTCACGTGCATATTGCTCTGCCTGTCTGGTCCTGGACAAACCTTCTCTGTCTCCTCGCACATCATTATGAAACGCCCGCCGCCGCGTTGATGCTGGCGCATGTTGCTCGCTAAACGGTAGTGATAGGGGTATGGCAGGTAGCGGTTGAACGCGAGTCAACGGCAGAGGTGTACTCCGTCTCTCTGCTTGATTATTCTCCTGCCTCTCGATTACGGGCAATGCACGTGGTACACGACCATCCATCGTAGAGGCCATTTGCACATTTTTTACTGGCATAGCGTACCGCGATTGTGCTGAAACAACCTGCTCAGGCACAGATACAGGTGTTTGAGTAGATTGTAGTTCTATCTCAGGATAGATGGTTGCGCCTCGTTCAACAGGCGGAATGGGTGGGATACCGGCCTGATGAGCTACAAATGCTCCTTTTGATGCGTTGGCGGGTGTGCCTGGTTGTATACCACGTTCCAAATACCCATCACCTTCAGACATAGCATGAGCAATAGCTGTATCGCTTCTCTGGCTGCCCTGCTCCTCATTTGTCATTATGTCGAGTAGCTCTTCGCCGTCTGTATACGATGTGGGCGCGAAGAGCGGTGCGATCATCGGTTGTATGGTAGGAGCAAGCCCTAATGCTCGCTGCGCAATTCTAAAGAACAGATCGGCCATTGTTATTGCCTCAGTCATTCCAACTATTCGAGTCATACCTGTCATTCAGCTACCATTTCAAGATAGTATTGCCGCCGTATATTACTGAGAGCGAGAATCTCAGCTTCGCGCCATCCATAGGCCCGCGCCAATAAATGCACCTCGCGCAGCAGATGTTTTGCCTGTGCCTGTATTTCGGTCCATAGAAACCTGCTCACATCGAAGAGTGCGGGCCTGCGATACTGGCACCGCGGGCAGGTCATATCAATCTGTATTTCCGCCTGCGGGTCACGTTCGAGTACGCCTTCGCCGAGTACCGCCGTGACCTCATCCGGTAAGGACGCCACCGACACGGCATCTCCTTTGCGTATCGCTTGCACTATACAGCGTTGCAACAGAAGGAGACGGGCTGACGCCACGTCCTGACGTTCGCTGATTGCCAGCATATCCGCGAGCGTCGGAAGGCGCATTTGTATCTCGTAATCTTCAACCTGATACGAATACACTTTGCCCACCTGATCTACGGACACCGCTCCCGCCCAGATATCCGTCACGGTAAAAGAGAACTCCAACCGCTCCTGACACTGTGAGCATTGCGTAAAGCCGACAAAGCGCGAACCAAACATCTGCTCATGCAAGAGCAACAAGTAGGCATCGCATTGCCCGATGCTCAGCGCGAGAATATCGTCGTGCGGCACCTCTGGGAGCGCGGCGGCCAGCAGTGTGAGCATACGCTCTACAGGATGCTGCCGCAGCCCGCGCTCCCAGAGGTACACAATAGATTGTGATGATAGGGTTTGCATGTATATTTTTACGCCGGACTGGTAAAGCTCGGCTCGCTCGGTTCCTGAGTGTCAAGATCACGTTCCCAGCCTTCGTTCTCCAGTTTGATATGCTGGATGGCGACGGCGTTGGCGTTGGCATCGAGGTCGGGCAGGGACTGATATTCGGAGACCCAGCAGCGATAGACTTTGTAGGCGATAGCAAGCTGCCCCGCTTCGTTGTAGACCTCGATAATGAGGTCCTTGCGGAAATCTTGCAGCGAGGTTTCCTGCCCCAGCCCATTGCCAAAACTCCAGACTTTGTTGGCCCATTGCTCAAATGCGAGATCGTGGGTCACACCGCGCTCAAGCGTGATCGCGTCGTATTCGGTGCGCCCCGGCGATTTGCGGCTACTGCTGGGGTCGCCGCCGTCGCGGTGCTTCACCACCTCGGTAGTACGCTTGAGCATGCCTACTTTGCTGACGCCAGCAACATACTGACCATCCCATTTGACGCGGAACTTGAAGTTCTTATAGGGGTCAAAGCGCGTCGGGTTCACACTAAACTCTGCCATGATGCACCTCTATACCTGTAACTGACCAGCTATCTGCTGGAGCGAGATGATAACGAATTCAGCGGGCTTGAGCGGCGCAAAGCCAACGATGACATTGACGATACCCAGGTCAATATCGTTCTGGGTGGTTGTCTCACTGTCACATTTGACAAAGTACGCATCACGCGGTGTCTTGCCCTGGAACGCGCCCTTAACGAAGAGATTGTGCATAAACGCGCCGACATTCAGGCGAATTTGCGCCCAGAGCGGGTCGTCGTTGGGCTCAAAGACCGCCCATTGCAAGCCGCGACGAAGGCTTTCTTCGATATAGAGCGCGGTGCGGCGCACAGGGACGTATTTGTATTCATCCGCGAGCTGGTCGGCTCCGCGCAATGTACGGGCACCCCATACGACACGTCCAATGATGGGGAAAGAACGCAAGCAATTGATGCCGAGCGGGTTGAGTACATCCTGCTCTTCATCAGTCAGGTTTATTTGCAAGCCCACAGCACCGCCCAATGTTGCCTCTGTCCCGGCAGGAGCTTTCCACACACCACGATTTTGATCGGTACGGGCGAAAATGCCAGCCATCATACCACTCACAGGGAAGGTACCTACGCGGCCCTGGTACTGTGGATCAGGCTCAAGCACACTGGGAAAGTAGATGGCGGCATAATTGCCATTCGAAGATGCAAAATTCCCCAGGTCAGTGGCTGCGTTTGAGAGAAATGTAGTCAGATTGCTAGCCCATGCAACTGGCGCATCTACAAGCAGGAAGGCACGATGAGCCTGGCAGTAGTCCATCGCGGATGTATATACAGTTGTCGGAACATCCCCACCAAATGTATCAGGTGGAAAACAAAGCATATTGAAAATGTCTGCTCGGTCTAAGGCATACATACCTGTCTTTGCACCCTGGTCGCCCAGATAATCTACATCAACAGTAAGAAGGGCGCTATCTTTACCACTTCCTGCCGTCGCAGCATAGGTAGCGGCACCCGGCACTACAGGCGGATTGGGTAAATCCGGTGTTCCGTCTGCCTTAAGTGGCACACGAACGTAGCTGGAGCTTAACAAGACTTTATCAATTCGACGTGGGCCATCCGCTACTGACAGGTTCAGAAAAGTCTCCTGGGGACCATTGTTCGTGGGATCATACTGAATAATAAGATTGAAGAGATCAGCCGCAGTCAGGCCGTATTGTTTAGCAATAGCATCGGTAACACCAGTTTTATTGACGGTGGCCTGGAGCTTATTCCCAAATGTTCCCGGTCCTGCTGCTTCTAACTTGAAAGCGGTGAGGTCTATTTTCGCAGCCCCATCGTCACCTGCCGCCGCGGCTTTATAGCGTCGCACGATGACTGCTTCACTTCCCCCGTTATTATAGAAGTCACGCACGGCATAGCTCATCGGGTAGTTGGCGTCCAACCCACCAAAGTTATGTTCAAAGTCAGAGTAGCTGGTGATAAGCGTCTGCTGATCCGCCGGTCCTTGACTGGCTCTTCCAACAAAGGCAGTAATGGAAGTTGGTACACCTGTAATCGTTCGCACGCCGCTGGGAATTTCTTGGACGTACACCCCCGGATGGTTTGTGATAATTGGCATGAGAGACATCCTCCGTTCTCAAATCGCCGTTGTACACTACGCTTGTTATGTTGCTGGTTCATTCTCAGTACTGGAAGTTGGCGGCTTGCTCTGTAGCACACAGGTGGTGATAAACGCCCGCAAGTTTGGCCCGCTTTGCACAAAGGCTTCGCGCCCACTGGCAATGTGCCGGATGTAGCAACGCTCTGCTCCCGTATTCGCGTCTGTCGTGACACGTAGCAGGAAACTCCCATCCCTGATAGGCACATCTTCTGCTGTGTCTACACGCTCTACCCGCACATGTAACCCATCTGTCTGTGAATCGTGCCAACAGTGTATGATGAGAGAGAACATGTCATTTTCCAGTACTGACTATCATTTCTACCCCAACCTTACCATGAGTTGCTCTATTTTCGCGCAAAAAACGCTCTATTTTTGTTGCATATTCTCAAGCGAAAATATCCGTAGGGACCCGATCAATCGGGCCTCTACGTTAGCAGGATAGAATTGAAGAGTTGAGTGGTTTCGGGCATAGGGGCAACGGCGAGTTCTTCGCGTAGTACCTGCACGCAGCGATGGTACTGGCGGATGGCCTCGCTTCTCCGACCCTGGGCCGCGTATGCCAGCATGAGCAAACGGTAAGCGGTTTCGTCGCAGCGATTCTCGGCTAACACAAGCTTTGCCTTGACAATGGCCCGGTCGAAATTTTCCTGAGAGAGGGCATCTTCCGCGAGAATTGTACACATGGCGGAGTGGGCAAGAGTACACTGTTCGCGATAACTACATGACCAGTCGGCATAGAGATCTTCTACGAAACAGGGGTCTGTGTAGAGCAAACACGCTTGTTCATAATACAGCAGCGCCGCTTTGCCGCTGCTTCGCCGTCCCTGTTCGTACAGTTGCAGAAATTCATCTCTATCGGATGCTATAGTCACCAGAGGATTAAGCTGATAGCACTGATCTTTAAAGAGGATATATCCCCCACCAGGATCACAATCATAGCCCTGATTGAGCGAACGACGCAGTGTACTGACCGCTACCTGCAACTTGCGGCGTGCCACGTCCGGCTCATCATCGGGCCAGAATGTCTCCATCAGAGCATCTAATGTAGCCCGGTGATTCGTCTGCACCACCAGGTAGCGCAGAATAGCTTGACCATTGCGGTTCTGACAAAGTGTGAGCGGCTCCGACCCACGTAATACCTGGAAACGGCCAAAACACATGCAATAGAGCGGTGGTAAACTTCCAGACAGATTATTTTGTTGCGATGAAAAGCTAGCCGTTGCTCGATAAGCCTCTAATTGCACAATCTCTTGCTTCTCCTGTTGCCGGGCAGAAGCATCATGGTTGACAGAAAGGCATGGTTCTTGTCGGACGGAAGCAAGCTCACTGGCGTTGTCCTGCCCTTTTTGTTGCGACAAAAACGCTTCAAGAGGTGCAAGATAGGCCCGTTGCTCGCTATCAATCCTGGCAAAATGCCTGCTTGCCGCTAACAGCCTCTCTTGCGCCTGTACATATTCGGAATATCCCTGCACGATAGCGTCAATTATAGGGACAATAGCTGTATGCGCAGGCAAAAGTTGCTCGCGGGTACGCCTGAGCAACGCAATGCCATCCATATACCGCTCTGAACGCAAGCATTCAAGCGCCTGTATAAGTAAGGTATGACAAGCTGGCGTGCTAACTCCGACAACCTCAGATACTTCCTGATTGCCTTTTGGGTGAGGAAAGGCGCGTAATATGTCCATATGGTCCTCAGTTATTTCATATCATAGAGGAGCATTTCATACGTTTTACAAAATCGCACAATGGACATACGTGCTACATATCGTATTTTAGTGGATGAGATAGGTACCGATTAAAAAATAGGTAATCATCTATAGTCCTTTACAGAAGGGGTTGATACTGAAATGAGTGTGAGTGAAACTGGTTCTATACTGCGGAAGGCCGCCACTTCAGGTGAAGAGCAGCCCTTTATTTCATTCAACGAAGATGCGCCCGGTACCTGTTTGCGCATTGGTACCGGGCGAATATGAGGTGCCTCAATCGTCAATTGCCTGGTAGGCCAGGGTCCAGAAATCGAGGCAGACGTCCGGGTACCGCCGCCACATCGTCGCGCCTGGTGACCACAGACATGCCAAATCCCCAACCATGATTGTCAAAGTAGCCAGAGATCAGACCCGACATTGCTTTCTGCTCAGGTGTCAACTGGTCGGTTGTCATGGTCTCGACCGAAAGCCGCGATAGGTTTGCACGTGGTAACCGGCGTCTTCGAGCAGACGTTTTGTGCTGGGGTTGCCTCCCAGCATCAGGCAATTGCGGGGTGACAGCGCCAGCACATTGGTCGCCATTGTGGCATATTCCGCCGCGGGAATCTCAATCAAGGTGAAATGCCGTCGTTGTAGTTCCTGCCAGAATGGCACTGACATCAAGGGAGGGTATACGACAGCAGTTTGATAATCAACAATGCTAATCATTGAAAGCAGATGCAGGCACGCTTCCGGGCCGGTATAGTAAGGTAACTCAACTGGCAGAACGCTTACTCCGATGACACTCAGAGCTTCGCGAAGCTGGCGCAATCCTGCGGCATTGGTGCGAAAACCCAACCCTACGGCTACTGTTTCATGATCGAGCCACAGGAGGTCGCCGCCTTCCGCACGCGCTTCTCCATGCAAAGTAGCGAGTATGGGTATGCCGAAATGCTCATAGCAAAGTGCCATCGCCGCCTCTTAGCCGCGCCGTTTGTCTTTGCCCATGCGTAAGATGATAGCTCCGGCATCGGTGACAAGGGAGGGATCAAAGGCAAAAATGGCGTCGGCGTGGTCGGGGAGAACTTCATCGTGATAGATGACTTCGGCACCCGACTCGCGCAGAATCGCAGTCAGTGCGTCATGCTCCTGTTGCGCTACCTCTAAATTCGGACGGTGGTTATAATGCCACGCGGCAGGGTCTGCACTGGCAAAAGCGTTATCCGGTCGTTTGACAAGGACGGTGCGTAGCGGCGAAACCATATCCTGGCACCCGTAGCGTCTGGTCATGGAGTTTGCTCCCAACATCTTACTGATTACCGGCTTCGCTCGGCTGGAAGTGCAGTGCAACGGAGTTGATGCAATAGCGTTGTCCCGTGGTCTCGTGGGGGCCATCATCGAAGAGGTGTCCCAGGTGAGCGCCGCAGTTCTTACACACGACCTCTGTGCGCTTCATGAAGAAGGAACGATCCTCGTGCAGTTCAACATGTTCCATATTGACGGGCTGGTCAAAGCTGGGCCATCCTGAACCAGATTCAAATTTGGTATCAGACGAGAAGAGGTCCTGACCGCACGCCACACACTGGTACATGCCCTCCGCGTGATTATTATACAAAGCACCAGTGAATGCCCGCTCCGTCCCTTTTTGACGCACCACCTTGTATTGCTCAGGCGTCAATTTCTCTTTCCAATAGCTTTCCGGTTGATTTTTCAGGTCGCTCATATGATATCTCCTTATGTCAGCAGTTTTGCTGGTTGTTGATGTATATAATGTAAACAGCTACAACAATCTTCACGAATGGATGGCGACTATTTTTACGTACATGGTCTTGCATAGAAGAGAACAATACAAACAACTCACATAATCCCATAACAACCTGCATTCAACCAAAGCATCTTCCGTTCATTTCATCGCTCATTGTATTGCAGTAATCTGCACAATGCGTTACAATTGCGCTACTTCAACTCAAACAATGCGGGGGAAAGTAGAATATAAAGCATTGGACTTTAAGATAGGTCTACCCCCTCTTTGTCAAAAACGTCCTGTATTTCGTACATAGTAGGAGAGATTAGTGCCAATGAGCAAAATGAGTATTCATGGAGCAGAATATCCTATTCGAAAGATTTTTAGCGACGACTTTGTTTTCACCGTTCCCCTTTACCAACGAGCTTATGCCTGGACAATAGAGGAATCTGAAGAACTGCTACAAGATTTGTTAAGGGCTATGGGCAACGGAGAGGAATCCATTGACGACCTTTCACCCTATTTTCTCGGCAGCATCGTGCTTATCAAAGGTGATGAACCAGACGCCCAGATCGTTGATGGACAACAACGATTGACGACGCTTACGATGCTCCTGTCGGGATTGCGTAGTATGAGTAATCCGCAATATATTGATAGTTTGACATCATTTCTCTGTGAAAAGGGGAATGTCATCACTGGAACGCCGAAGCGTTACCGTTTGAAATTGCGTGAACGCGATGCGAAATTTTTCCAGAGATATATTCAAGACGAAGATGGTATCGAAGAGCTAAAAAAATTGCAGGATGCTCAACTGCCGGAAAGTCAGACCAATATTCGGGATAATGTGCTGGGTTTCATACGTGAACTACAAAAGTTTTCAGAGAACCAGATCATCAAATTGACACAGTTTATCATCAACCGTTGCTTTCTGGTCGTTGTCTCTGTTTCAACCGAGGACCTGGATTCCGCATATCGCATTTTCTCAGTTTTGAATAGCAGAGGAATGGACCTTTCCTACCCTGATATTTTAAAGTCCGAAATTATTAGCTCTATACCCACAAAGCAGCAGGAAGATTACACCACTAAATGGGAAGAAGTCGAGTCTCTGTTAGGCAGAGAGACATTTGAAGAGCTATTCTTTCATCTACGAGCGATCTTTTCCAGAGAGCGACAACGCAAGGGCATGATCGAGGAATTTCACGAATATGTCTATCCAGGCCTATTACACGGTATTTCGCCGCAAGAGTTCATTGACAACATATTGATACGCTACGGGCAGGCTTTAAATTTTATTGTAAAGGCAAATTATTCTCAAGGGCCACATGCAAAAGAGATAAGCGGAATGTTCAAATGGCTCAACCAGCTCGACCATGGACGGTGGATACCTCCAGCACTCTTTTTCTTTTTTGAACAGTGGTCTCACCCCGCTCTCGTATTACGTTTCCTGACAGACCTGGAACGTCTTGTGGCAAGCTTCGTGATTTGTCGCGTACCCCCATACAGGCGTATTGATCGTTATTGTGATTTGCTGAAGGCAATCCATGACAAAAAAGACCTGTTTGTATCTGATTCGCCTTTGCAACTTACTGCGAAAGAACGTTATGACACATACAAGATGCTCAATGGAGATATGTACTTCATGCACCACATCTGCCGCTACGTTTTACTGCGTCTGGATACGAAATTATCCGAAAAAACAGCAACATACGATCACGAGAAAGTCAGTATAGAGCATGTATTACCACAGCGTCCGGCACTTGAAAGTGAATGGGTACGAGTATTTCCCACAAGAGACATACGCGACAAATATGTCAATCGTCTAGGCAATCTCGTTCTCCTCTCGCGAGGGAAAAACATGAAGGCGGAAAACTTCGATTTTGAAGTGAAGAAACAAAAGTACTTCATGACAAACGATGGGATTTCATCATTTGTGCTAACAACTCAAGTTCTGCGATACCACGAATGGACGCCTGCTATCATTGAGAAGAGACAAGGTGAGTTGATGGTCGCATTAAAATCAATATGGAACCTTTAGCATCGGCAAAGAAGGCTAGCCATTAACGAATATGGGTTAATAGAAAGTATTGTTGCTAAACAATGACCAATACCGACCAACAATGGACTATTCCCCCACCGGACATTGTGCTGCGGGATAATGAGGTGCATGTCTGGCGAGCATCGCTGAATGCGCCTCTATCAGAGATAGAGGCGCTCAAAAAGTTGCTTTCGGATGAGGAAGTGGCACGAGCCGAACGATTTTACTTTGAAAAGGGACGGCACGGCTATATTGTGACGCATGGGATATTGAGAATTCTGCTTGGTAGTTATCTCGATGTAGACCCACGGCAACTGCGCTTCCAAACAAATGCATATGGGAAGCCATCTTTGGAAAACACTGCTCATAATACGCGGTTGCACTTTAATCTGTCTCATTCGCACGAACTTGCGGCGTATGCTTTTACCTCTATTGGGGAAGTCGGAATTGATGTCGAGTATACGCGGACAAATGTTGAGTACGAGGCGCTGGCAAAACATTTTTTCTCTCCATATGAATGCGCTATGTTGCATGACTTACCGGAGAGCATGAAGCGAGAGGCATTCTTCAATTGCTGGACACGCAAAGAAGCATATATTAAAGCACGAGGTATGGGGCTTTCTCTGCCACTCAATCTTTTCGATGTTTCTCTCACCCCTGGAGAGCCTGCTGCATTATTACATAGCCGGGAAAACGCACAGGAAGTGACCCGCTGGACATTCGAGGCTATGACCATGCCACCTGAGTATGCTGGCGCACTGGCGGTGGAAGGGCATGGCTGGCATGCACATTACTGGCAATGGGAGTAAGTCCCTATTCTTCTGTGGTACCATATAGGCATCGAATGTATCGTACCGGTAATTCAACGAAGAGGGACGAATGCATACAGCGAACACTATTGCACCTGCACAACTACGCGCCTTTTTTCATCCACGCAGTATTGCCCTTGTGGGAGCTACCGACAACTCCCGCTGGTCTATTTACACCTACCAGAATCTGAAAACGTTTGGATACGCGGGGCCTATCTATTGCGTCAACCCACGTTATGAAGTGGTGCATGGACAGGCGGCGGTCAAACGCTTGAGCGATATACGGGAGCCAGTAGACCTCGCCTTCATTATGGTGTCAACTGAGCGGGTTTACGAGATTCTTGAGGAAGTCGCGGCAGTTGGCATTCCCAATGTTGTTATTCTCACATCCGGCTTTCGCGAGATGGGAGAACAGGGACTGGCATTAGAGCATCAAATTCTGCACTATGCACAGCGCCACCATATCACGCTGCTGGGGCCAAATGGCAATGGCTTTGTTAATGTAGTGAGCCAGACGATGCCCTATGGCTTGCCAATCCAACCGCCGCTCGTCAATGGGCCAGTTGGCATAGTGCTACAGAGCGGCGCACTGGCAAGCGCGGTCATTTCGCTGGCACAGGCACGCCATATCGGCTTGAGCCTGCTGGTCTCGATGGGCAACGAAACGATGCTTTCGGCAACCGATGTGATGAACTACCTTATCGAGGATGAGCAGACGCGGGTAATTGCCGTTTTCCTGGAATCGATTCGCCAGCCAGCTACGTTTGCACATATCGCTCGCAAAGCGTTGGAACGCGGTAAGCCAATCGTGGCGCTCAAGATTGGCAAAAGCGAATCCAGCGCCCATGCCGCGCAGGCGCATACGGGTGCGCTCGTCGGCGATGATGCTATCAACGATGCCGTGTTCAAGCAACTCGGCATCATTCGCGTGCGCTCGCTGGAGGATTTGCTAACGACGGCTGGCTTGTTGGGCTATTATCCACGGCTGCCTGGTCGCAGCATCGGTTTCGTCACACCGTCTGGCGGAGCCTGCGATATCCTCTCTGATCGAGCGGAAGAAGAGGGCATTCAGATACCTGAATTCGCCCCCAACACTATCTCGCGTTTGCAGCAGGTATTGCCGCCGTTCGCCACCGCGCATAATCCCCTGGATGTCACAGGCTATATTGTCGTTGACCGCACATTACAGCAACAGGCGTTAGAAGTTGTCGTTGGCGACCCTGGCATTGACGGCGTTGTCTTTCTTTCTGAGCCTCCTCGCGTTGAACCACCAGCAGCACTGCTCGCGCCATTTTTGGAGCAATATCGTAATCTTGGCACTATGATACGGCAGGCTCGCATCCCCATTCTCGTGATCGGCAACACTTTCATTGATCTGGCACCCTTTGGTCGTTTCATTTCAGATGAGGCGGGTATTCACTTCATAGGCGGCATCGAACATGGCATGACCGCGCTTGGTCACGCCTTGTGGTGGCAAGAAAGAGCGCAACAGGCGTCCACGCACAGGCAAACAGAAGAGACGGAACCAGTCAGTGCCTCCATCCCTCTACCCGAAACACCTGTGGGCAACTGGCCCGAATACATGGCACGGAACTTTTTGCAATCGCAGGGCATTCCCGTTGTTCCTGGCTTGCTGGTAACATTTCCTGAGGAGGCGGTAGGCGCTGCTCAAAGCCTCGGTTTTCCAGTGGCGTTAAAGATTCAGGGACGCGACATCCTGCACAAAAGCGATATCGGCGGCGTACTGCTAAATGTCAGTGATAAAGATGCGGTACACGAGGGATTTTCGACAATTTTGCAAAATGCTGGTATACACGCACAGGATAAAGCCGTTGACGGCATACTGGTAAGTCCCATGCGACCGGCCGGTATAGAAATGCTGGTGAGCGTGATGCATGATCCGTTATGGGGGCAAATATTCACCATCGGGCTGGGAGGTATCTGGGTCGAGGTGTTCAAGGATACGAGCGTGCGCGTGCTGCCAATTCGCCGCGAAGATATTCATAAGATGCTGACGGAGTTACGTGGAGCAACATTGTTACAGGGAATGCGAGGTCAACCGCCGGTCAATATCGAGAAGCTGGTGGATGTTCTATTCCGCATCACGCAGGTGGCGCAGGGATTACAGGAACAGTTGGAAGCGTTGGAAATTAACCCCTTGTTGCTCCACGGCTCAGACATAGAAGTAGTGGATGCATTGATAACATGGAAAGCGTAGGGACCGATTTATCGCGTCCGCCCATCGGTTTCACCTGATAACAACAAGAAAGGGAAAGCGTTATGAGTAACTGGATGTACACAAAGGGGCTGCACGATCTCGGCAATGCAGTCTATGCCTATCTTCAACCCGATGGTTCGTGGGGTTGGAGTAACGCGGGCATCATTACCGATGGCGATGCCTCGTTGCTGGTTGACACGCTCTTCGATTTGAAACTCACGCAAGAGATGCTGGACACCATGCGCAAGTCTATACCAGCGGCGGCGCAGATTGATACGGTGGTTAATACGCATGCCAATGGCGATCACTGCTATGGCAACCAGCTTGTCGCGGACGCCAACATTATCGCCTCCGTGCGCACCGCAGAAGAGATGAACGATTTAACGCCGCAGCAATTTGCCGCCATCATGCAACATGCACCTGAAATGGGGCAGGCGGGCGAGTTTGCAATACGCGCCTTCGGGCCGTTCGATTTCAACAATATCACCCTTACACCACCAAAACAGACGTTTGAGGGAGAGATGAGTTTGAAAGTCGGTGATAAAGAGGTGCAGTTGATGGAGGTAGGCCCGGCGCACACTCGCGGCGATACGATGGTTTATATTCCATCAGATAAAACCATTTTCACCGGCGATATTCTGTTTATTGGCGGTCATCCCATCGTCTGGGCTGGCCCTGTCAGCAACTGGATTCGAGCGTGCGACATCATCCTGGGATTAGATGTCGAGACGATTGTCCCCGGTCATGGGCCTATCACCGACAAAAACGGGGTGAACGAGGTCAAGAGCTATTTTGAGTATATTTATGCAGAAGCTCGCACGCGCTACGAAGCTGGCATGTCTGCGTTGGAGGCGGCAAAAGACATTCCACTCGGTCGCTTCTCTTCATGGACAGAAGGCGAACGTATGGCGGTCAACGTCAACTCCATCTATCGCGAATTGAGCGGCGAGCAGGAACGCCCCAACACGCTCAGTTTGTTTGGGCAAATGGCGGCGTTGGCGTTATAGAGAGACTCGACATCGCCGCGGCTTGTGCCAGTCAGCCCCATTTACCAGGTTACATTCATCATTGCGCCATTTACAAATCTCGGCGTTGGAAACGGGCTGAAGAGAGCAAGGGCAATACGATGATATAGACTGCCACCCAGAGCAGGAGCGCAGGGGCAATAGAGGATGCTGAGGTGAAGGGAGTATCGAGGGCACGCGGTGAGACCTCTCCTACGCCGGCTAAAATCGCGGTGGGTACCAGGAAGAATGAGGCTCCGTGCCAGATGGCGTCTGTGGGGATAAGCAGATTGATGAAGGTAACGGTATTTTGCACGGCGTGGTTATTCTCTGGCACGGCAAATTGCACAATGCTGGAGACAAAGGCGCTGATGAAGAGCATGAAGGCGATAGCCCCGTTGGCTGCTGTTGGTACAAAGGCCCCACAGAGGGTGGTGAGCGCCAGTAGCACAAGCATGCTCAATTCCAGCATGCCGATGACGCTGCCGGCTTGAGAGGGGAAATAGCCGGTATTCCAGTTGATGATTTCCATGAAAGCCAGCGACATGAAGGCTGTGTACACACTTAAAATCAGGGCATAGCCTAACCATTTACCGAGAACGATTTCAATACGGCGAAGCGGTTTTGGCACAATGATGACAAAGGTACCAGCTTCAATTTCGCCAGAAATCATACCGACGGTCAAGAAGATGGTAGAGGCACCGCTAATCAGGTAGACAAGCCACATCGCTGGAAATGATACAGCGACACCCGCTAATATCACGGTTTGTTGTAGTTGTAAAGAGGATGAACCCGGATTATTCGCAGGGTCCCCAATTTGTTGCATGGCGAAGTTGAGCAACAATGTGAACAGAATGAGCAGCAAGGCACTGAGAATGGTCATTGCCAGGAAAAGTTTGCGGCGTATGGCTTCCTGCAAGGTAAAGCGCGTAATCAACAATAGTTCCATGACCTGCACCCCTATCGTTAGCGTTCCGATGTATCGTCAATTGTGCGTAAAAAGAGTTGTTCAAGTGAGCGGCGACGGGGCATGAGCGTATAAAGCCGCGCTCCACAAGCATGAATGGCTGCTGCAACATCAGCAGTCTGCTCATCATCCTGCACTTCGACCAGCAATTTGTGTGGGTCGGCTTCGTCGCGTTGCACGGCCAGCGCAACAGTGCCGAGTCGTCGCAACAGTTCCTCGCTGATATCGCTGACACGCACATCGAGCGTGATGGGTTCATCGAAGAGCGAGGCAGGCGGCCCAACTTTTAGCAACTTGCCCCGGTGTATAATCGCCACGCGGTCACAGATCACCTCGACATCGGCAAGTTGATGCGAGTTAAGGAAGATGCTCATACCCTCGTGTTTAAGCCGCAAGACCATTTCGCGCATATCACGTTGCCCCACCGGATCAAGGCCAGAAGATGGTTCGTCGAGTATCAACAGATCGGGCCGGTTCAAAAGGGCTTGCGCCAGACCAATGCGCTGCAACATGCCTTTAGAGAAGGTGCCAAGTTTCTGTTGTTCGCACCCGGCAAGACCAACCAGTTCCAGCACTTCGGCACAGCGTTTGCGTAACTCCACTCCATGCAGGCCATACAAACGACCGTGGAAAGCAAGAAACTCACTACCCCGCAGCCAGCCATGGAAATTGGGCAGTTCCGGCAAATAGCCAATGCGGCGGCGTGACGCTAGATGCGAGACTGGATGTCCCAACACGTGCACCACGCCGGATGTTGGCCTAACTAGCCCGGTAAGTATTTTGACAACAGTACTTTTACCCGCGCCGTTTGGGCCGAGAAAGCCAAAAGCCTCACCACGATGCATGGTCAAACTCACATCCTCAACCGCGACGAGACGCCCATAGAGTTTGTACAATCCCTGTATTTCTACTGCTGGGAGCAAAGACGTTTGAGTACGCTGCTCAGCCGGTAAGGCCGGGAGTATCCCAACCTTACCAGCGGCATGTGTTGCTTCTATCCGTTGTTCGCTCATACACCATTCCAATCCCGTAGGGGCCGATTTATCGCGCCCACTGCCGATTTATCGCGTCCCTACAACTAGCGTAGGGAGTTGGCGGTTTCCATCAACTGTGTTGCATTACCTACTGCTCCCCCAACCGCATATATCATACCATGCGTCTGCCAAACCACAGCACCACCTATAGGAGTGTTATCCGCCAGAAGTAGCCCCGGTACCCCATGAATAGTGACATGCTGCGCGGTTACTTGCGGCGGCAGAGGTATGGGTATTGTGCCACTATTGATGTCAATACTCTTGAGTTGTGAAGCCAACGACGGCGGGATATTGGGCAGCGAGAGCAAGAAATCGCGTAATTCGTTGAGTGATGCAGCGCCTGTCGCACGTATGATCGGGCTCGGCACCTCGACAATAAGGAACGGCACGGTATTGTCACTGTTATACTGCATCTCGACGCCCGCAGCCACAGTGATGGTGAAGGTGGCACCATTTAAGTTTGCTGGAATGACGATATTTTTACCACCGTTCTTATCCAGATAAGCGCGGGTGCTTGACGAGTTAAAGGTAAACGTCACGTCACCACCAGTCATCACGCTATACTGTAGTTTGCCGCTCACGCCTTTGGGCACATAGGTGGGCAAAAGAATATGGAAGTGAACCAGTTGCGCGGCCTGTGCCTCCGTCAGGTTATCTTGCATATTCGCGCCTTGCAACTTCGCTGTGCCAAAATCTTGCAAGCCGGGTAATGGCTGCGAGCGAAAATCTTGCGGATTAATCGTGATCGGCTGGAATTGCTGCACGCGGAACAGCGATAGAAACTGGTCGGCAAGCACACCAGCGTTGGGCAACGCAATCATCGCAAGGATGATGGCAGCCGCAACAGCGGCAACCCAGCTACGTGGGCGACGATACCAGCGTTGGCGACGGGCCATGTTGGCAGTCAATGAATTGAGCGTTTTTGGGCGTTCCACCTCGTGACCCTCTTCACGTATGCGTGCTTGCATACGCGCCAGAACTGGCACAGGCTCTACCTCTGCTTCCTGTAAGGGTGCAAGTGCTGCGAGCAGACCATAAATTTCATGCCCATTATTAATCACACTACGCTCGTGGGTTGCACACCCTGCACATTCAGTAAGGTGAGAGGTGACATGCTCCTCCTCAGCGAGAGCCAGCTCGCCATCGCGATGGGCGGTGAGCATGTTCTCATCAAGACAATAATCGTTATGCTCCGGTTGCTGAAACTCGTTCATGGTACCTCCTGCGAAATTCACGTTCAGCGCGAGCCAGTAATGCGCCAACGGAAGCCGTGGCAACGCCTGTGGCCTGGGCAATTTCCGTGTAACTCAAACCAATACTCCGTAACAATAAATAGGTCTGTTGCCGCTCCGGCATTTCCGCTAAAATGGCGCGGACGAAAGCGGCCTGTTCATTGGCAAGGATATGTTGTTCCGGGTCCTGTCGCGCTTCATCCTCGGATGCGCTGCGCCGGGCCAGTTCTCCAACACGCTCCTCGCGGTTGCTGCGGCGGTGACGTGTACGCAAGGCGTTGAGGCCAAGATTAGTAGCGACACGACAGAGCCAGGCGCGTTTTTCTGCTTCGTTATTGGCATGGGGCGGAGTCCGGTAAAAACGCAAGAACACCTCTTGCGTGATATCCTCAGCCTCATCACTCTGTCCCACGCAACAATAGGCAAGTTGATATATTAAAGAATAGTAGCGTGTAAACGTTGCCTCAAACGATTCCTCGCCGACCGAGGCAAGCACAGGCCGATTACGTATATCGGGTGGCATAATCTACTGTTCCTCCATTGAGCCGGCAGCTATCTAGCCATCTATCTCAATTGTCTAAATCTGTCCGACAGATCCGTTTCTTATGCGTTCCATATATTAGACACCACCTACGTGTACTTTGTGACACAGTACAAACATGACAGATGCAAACATGAGTCATGCCGAATTTCTCACGAGTCAAAGATGTATAAGAGGTAAGAGAGGATAAACGGACGCCCGCGAGGGGCCACCCACCACGTCCGCACCGCCCCCGTCCCTACTATGTACGACGCGAACCTGCATCGTGGCATCGTAGGGACGGGGGTCTGGTGGACGTGGTGGGTGGCCCCTCGCGGGCGTCCGTCGTCTCTCTATTTTCTCGCATTGCCGGTATTGCCTGTAACAAATTCGGGATGACTCATGTTTGCATCTGTCATATACTATTGCGCAGGTGGATAGTTTTCAGGCGGGGGCGGATAATTTTGCGGCGGGTAATTGTCTTGCGGCGGATAGGTACCCTGGGGCGGATAATTTTGCGGCGGGTAATTGTCTTGCGGCGGATAGGTACCCTGGGGCGGATAATTTTGCGGCGGGTAAACTTGAGGTGGCTGGAACATAGCCTCCTGGTAAGTTTGTGCTTGCACTGGCGCACGTCCTTTGCCAATGGCACCGCCAATGGCACCGCCGGCGAGACCGAGTACTACCCCTATAATAGCGATCACAACAATACCGATGATGGCGAGCGTTATCACGTACCCATTGGTGATGGTTAGATTCGAGCCTGACTGATTGACGACCTTCTGAGCAGCCTGACGTATCGCATCGATATTGATGAGAGCAAAGACGAGCGAAACAATGCCAGAGATAATGCCAGCAAACAACCCGGCATATAGCCCTGCAAGTAATCCGGTACTCACCTTACCTGTTTGCGCAGATGCTCGCAAGCCAGCAAAAATGGGTACTATAAGGTAGAGAGCATAGACTAAGATAGTGGCGATGCCACCAAGAAAGCCTCCCAGCAAACTTAAAACGATTTCGAGGACAGCCAGCACAACGCCGAATATCAACCCTTGCCTGAGAGCTATTCTGCCTGATCGTGGTGCTACGGTACTTTGCATGATTTCCTCCTGAACACTGCAATAACAAACAGTTCGAGACCTTACCTGTCAGTACATAGCATTTGAAAAAACCGATGATAGCGTCTGCTGAATTTAGGAAAAGACCGAACCATGTATGGACTGACGAGTACATCCACAATGATATTATTGGGAACACTTTCGTGAAGGTTTCTGCTATTATCCTACCATGCACGTCAATCACCCTGAAGGATATGGATGCGGTTCATTCAGCAATAACATTGACAAATAGATAGGCTTATGATACTTTCTTACTACAGTTTTTTAATCATATCATCATACCAATGTATGAAAAAGATTTCTCCAAACTGGCAGTCTCAACCGACTTTTATCCCGCCTATGCATCGCTTGCCAAAGAGGAAAAAGGAGTTGGGGTTGGCTGCGGATTAGCTGGATTTGCGCTGGTACAATCAAGCTGCTATAGCACTTGATAGCAAAGGGTAGACTGGCACATCGCTGCGGCTCGTACCCAGGGGGTGCGATTTATTTGTCAATGTGCTTTATTTCCCCTTCGCGGACCGCAATGCTTCCAGTTCGCGCACCAGTTGCAAATTATTCGACTGGAGTTCCGCGATTTGGTCTTGCAAGGCGCGTTTCTCTCGCGTTGACTGATCGAGGCGTCCACGTATGGCTTCGCGCTCCTGCGTGGTCTGATAAAGTTCGTCGCTGCGCTGGCCGTGTTCTTCGCGTATCTGGATCAACTGGTTTTCCAGGTCGGCGATCTGGTCCTGGTCGGAGACGATACGTGCTGTTAAGGCCATCAATTCACGCCGGTGGGAGTCACGCTCGCTTTGGAGCGCATTTTGTAAACTGGCAAGTTCAGGCTCGTAACGCCAACCCAGCAGGACACTATAGAGTTCGTGCTGTGGCGTCCCTTCCCTGTAGCTACGACGCATATCAATAAGTGTAGTGATATCCCAGTTGCCGCTCATCAATAAACTACCGAGGGCGCGTAGAGCTATCGTCAGTTGATCGGCGTATAAAACGTTGTTACGGCCCGCCGCCAGACCGTAGTTGCTAAGCGATTGGGCATAATCTACCACGTCTTTTGGACGGCCCATCATGCCAAGTAACGCAATCGCCTCCGCCCGCAATTGTGTTGGAGCATGCGGATCATTCAATAAGCCAGCAAGCACATTTTCCGACTCCCGGCGTAAGAAAAACAGGATAGAGAGCAGTTGCTCCGGGTAGATGTATTCCTCTGGGAGAGCATACAGAATTTGGACAATGTGATTGACGACGGATGCACCGCCAATCAGTGTGAGTAGGGCCGCGATGCGCATACTGATACGCTCGCCTTCATGAATTTGCACATATTCGAGTAAGGTAGGAATCATCTCCTGATTCGCCGCGGGCAAGGTACTTTCGTCGTGAATTCGTTCCACCAACAGCGAGAGGGCCATTGACATGTCATCGGCAAGCTCGCTGGACAACAGTTGTACAAGGGCATCTTTAATCACGTCGGTAGGCATACCATGAAACACGTTCATCGCGGCTTCGCGACGAGGGCGATTGGAGGTATCGCCGTGAGCAGCCCAGATAAATGGGAGCGCAGGTACACCAATTTCACCCAGAACATGTTGGGCGGCGGCAGCAACTTCCTGATCAGAATCGGTAATCAAAACACCCACAGGCTGCACAACTGGCCCTTTTATTTTGATGAGCGCAGTCTCCGCGCCACGCCGCCGCTCCTCATCGCGTAAGGCATCCAGCAATCCCTGAATGACCTCGGGTTGTGCAGAGCGTTTGTTGGCGAGACGGGCCAGTGCAGTTGAGACATCCTCAATCAGGTGTGCATCTTCCAGGCCATCTAAGAGTGCGGGAATGGACACGTCGGCAAGTTCGTTGGTCAAGACTTCCAGTAGAGCTTCGTGCGCACGCAGAGGCAATACTGTCGCGAAAAGACGCACGACCTGCGACAATACTGAGAAATCCTGGCGCACAAGTGTCGTGATAATGCCCTGTGTCTGCTCCTGGATGACCAGATTTGCATTATCGAGAGCCGAAATCAAAGATGGCAATATCGCCGCTCCGTAGCGTGGTAAAATCGCAAGCGCAGCATCACTGCGATCCATATCGCCCAACAACGCGACGAGAGGGGGAATGGCCTCTGGATAGTTGAGCAGCATTTCGGCAAGCCCTTCACGCCACGCTTGATGGTCCAATGCCTCCAGCAAAGCGGGTACTATAATCGCCGGGAGCATCTCACTGAGCGCACGCCGCATATACTCACGCAAACGGATAGCGTTATCGAAGAGATGATTAACCATCACCTGGGCCGCCTCGGCACCTTGCGCACGCAAAATCGCCAGAATCTGCTGCACCTGGAACGTGCGATGAGTTGCTCCTCTATCGCTCTGTTGCAATGCCGTTATTAAGCGCTCGCCTGGGAAAGGATCCATGCCGAGAACGGCGCGGCGGATACGCGGCGTTGCCGTCGTTTCCTGCCCACTATCTAAAGCGGCAATGAGGTCGGGGAACGCGAGGTCGCCAAGACGGCTCAGGGCGTCAATAGCCTCTTCATAAACCTGAGGATTGGAATGCTCCAGTGTGGCAATGAGCGGCGGCACAACCTGTCTATCCTGAAATTGACTGAGGGCATGAATAACAGCAACAACCAGCAGTGGTTCAGGCTGCGCAGTAGTTAATACATACACCAGTACGGGAATAGCACGGATATCGTGAATACGTTCAAGAATGTAGACCAGCAGACGGATACGCCGGGCATCAAGGCGCGAACTCACCGCAGGGGTAAGTTGCGACAATGACTGCAAGATAGGCTCAATAGTGGGCGTTCCCATATCCCCAAGCATATAAGCGGCCTTCTCAGCCACCATATCGTTATCCCCGGATAGCACGGTATCAATCAGACCATCAATGCTGTCTGGTTGATAAGCATGCAAAGCCAGAGCCACCTGTTGCTGCACAAGTGACGATGGGTCGGCAAGCAAGCTCAATAGCGTCGGCAGAGCGCGAGAGTCATGAATCATGCGTAGTACCTCTACCATACGCACGCGCACGATTTCGGGCAATTGCGAGTTTTGCTGGTTTAACTGCTCTAGCAGAGTGGGAACGGCATCGTCGCCAATTTGCTCCAACACCTGCATAGAATTGTGTACCATCGTATCATCGTTCGACGATAGGTAGCGCGTAAGCAAGCCAATCAGAATGTAAGCGATGGAGGTGGATTGCATGTTGGGCTGAATATCCACGAGCGATACGCCTGTGCTGCCCTGCTGACCCAGCCGTATGAGGATGTCTTTCGCCTGCTGTTGAATAGCTGGTTCAGCAGCATAGGGTGCGGCGAGGATAGCAATAATGGTATTCAGAATGCGCACATTGTAGAGAGATTGCGCTTGCGGCTCAACAGGGACTGTTCCCGGTTTTACAGCAGCAAGGTTTTTTGTCGTTTTATCGCTCAAGAAGCGATCCAGAATTGACAGCGCAGCGTGATGAGTCTGTTCGCCGCCAGCAGCATCTTCCAGAATTGAAGTGATGTCATCTAAAGTAAGTGCCGGGCCAAGACGAATTAAGGCATGCGTTGCGCGGTCAACAATAGATGATATGCTGTCATTCAGAAGAGCAATCAGTGGTGGAACAGCACTGGCCTCGTGCGTACCACCCAGAATATTGATTGCGGCGGCCCGCAGACGTAGACTGTGTGATGAAGTGGGTTGGCTCAACTCGCTAGCACGCTCTACAACGGAGTTGCCCAGCATTCCCAGCACCCGGCACAGCCGTCTCACATAGGCATCATAGGCAAAAATGTCAGCTGTCTCAACAAGCTGCGTGAAGAGCAAGTCGGTCACAATCGTTTCATCAAGCTGCGTGAGGAACTCCTCGATACCTTCTACTGTCACTAGAGAAGGCAAGGAATGATATATTTCCTGTCCACCCTCTTCAGCACACAGAGTAAAGAGTTGAGCTAATTGATCGCGTGCGGTCACATTGCGCACAACGGCGGTCATGCCATCAATAATGCGCGTCGGAAGTTGCTCATTTTGCGTGGCCTCAGCTTTTGGCAACCTCCAAGCAACGCCCACACAGATGAGGCTGAGGGCAAGCGAGGGCAATATGCTTTGCCTGGTTGCTCCACTTCCACCGATCATACCCAGGGCAATGAAATATTCCGCAAGGTCTGTCGGGTTGTCCAGCAAACTTGCCCACAGAGCAACCACTTCACTCCATTGAGACAGATTTAAGAGCAATTGTTGCGTTATAGATGATATCGGTACGGGCCGGTTGCTATTTGCATGCCCTGTATTATCGGCGCCATTTGCACTATCCAAAGCCAGAAAGTATTCCGCACAGAAATATGCAGCTAGCATTTCATGGCGAAAGCTAAGTATCCCCTCCGCGTTAATAGAGATCAAGGCAGCATTTTGCGCAAAGCGCAGCAGTAATGCCACGGCCTGTTGATCGAAGGTTTGAGGTAGTTGTTCCTTTGAAAAGGCACTATACGCGGGATGTTCATCGAGCCACGTAAGCAATGCCGCGGCGGCTACTTCGTCAAGTGTATGTTCGGTTCCATGTTGCGTATGGTTGTTGTACGGCAGAAGTTGTATGGCATTGCACGCGCCTGACCAGCAGGCAGCGCAGGCAACTATACTCAGAAAACGCACAACATCTTCTGCCACCGGGGGTGTTTCAGCACGCCATGCAGGTCGTTGACGTTCACGCACGATAGCTTGCATAGCATAGACCTGTAACAGGCGGCCACGTGTATCAAGTATCTTCGCACGATCAATGTTAGTCGCTGCTATCATTTCCAGCCAGGTAAACAACAGCAGAGGATTAGCACAAAGATAGCGCAAACGATTGGCAGCGATTATTTGCATTAATTGGCCGGCAGTATAATGCCAGCCATTGTTTTGTGCTTCAATATATTGCTCGATACATTCACGCGTGGATTGCGGACTGAGGGGAAATATCATGGCCTGTGCCGCAAATCCTCCATCCACGAGGTCTACCAGTTGCTGCGACTCCGCATAATCGGCTTCGCGTGCCGTAATGACAAAACGGTTTTGCGTAATCATCATCAAATTGGCAAGCTGCCGGCTCACCTGCGCCCGGTAGGCGCTGGCAACATCTTCCAGGCCATCACATAACAGTTCAAAGCGTCCCTGCTTTAATAGAGTATTGAGGTGAGGGCGCAGGTGATGCATACCGGGCAGTTTGGTTTCGTATAGAAAATCGAGCAATGTGGCTTGCTCGATCACTTCATTCGGGTTACTCGAATTCCCAGCATGAGCAGAATGGTCGCCACTTGCTTTGATGGCTGACAGCAAAAATGCACCATAGTCTTGCAAGGGAATGTAGACAGGGATTGCGTCGCGGCCACGCATTCGTGTCCATCTCTGGCGGGAAATTTCTGCCAGGTACACGTGCAAGGCCAGCGTTTTACCCGCGCCTGAGTCACCAAGCAATAGGAGATGGCCCTTCTGTTGCTGAAAAACAGTGAACAGCGAGACAGTTTGCGCCTGTGTTCGCAAATCAGGGTTTGATGAGTTCATTGTATCCACTGTAGCGAGGTAATACGTTACTGATGTGGTATATGCATTCGCGAACGTAGCAAGCGATGTATGTGTTATTCGATAGCGTTGCTGCTCTTTCTGCACCTCGCGTAAGTAGGCGCGAAGAGCAAGTGGTTGGGTAGCCATAAAGGCGGCTGCCGTTGTTCCAGCCAGTTCAATCAAAGGAATCAGCCATAAAATAGGAAAATGTACAGGCAAAGCAAGTAACGTGGGCAATTGATGAGCAACGTCGGTTCCCAACAGGTGATTGGGATTGATAATCCAGAAAAGTCCCAGCTCGATACAGGTAAGCAGAAGAGTGAGTAGAATGCCTACGAGCAAACTGCGGGCAAGCATCTTGCCACGCTCACCTGCGCGGGAAGAGACGGAATGACGGTTTACAGGCGCGATCATCCGATTATCGGGAGAGTTGGTATGGCGTTCATCAATCATGACCTAAGGGCTGCCTTTCGATGGTTTTCCAGGCTAGCAGTAGGGATAGTATATCGCACAATACCTATAAAGGACAAGTAGCAGCAAAAAGAGAGGTGAACGTCATTTTAGCTGCGTGCTTCGCCGTTGGGGAGAATTGCTCTCAATTTGTGATCTAGCTCACAGTTTTTTCACACAATGTGTGCTTTACTCTGAATGGCCTACCACGTCTAAAGGAAAATGAGATACAATGGTATCTCTCTAGCTCATCGGTATACTTGTGTTACATATCACATGTATATGACGTTCCTATTAGTAATGACGTATTTATACCGCTCTATGCAATTAGATACCAGATAACCACATTTTCTTTGAAAGAGGCTCCTATTATGAAGGCCGATAATGTCGAGTTCCCTGGTAAATACAATAACAACGATTATGACGTAGATGACACACAAAAACTTCCTGTTCTTAAACGTACAGGCACGACCAGTACGCTAGAAAAGAATGCGGTTGATATGGATTCTTCCAGGACTTCTCCAGAAGATGCAATGGCAACAGAAGAAGTATCGCATGGTGATACTGACGATACCGGCGTAGCCGATGAAGAACAAGCTCACATACCTCCTATTGATGATGCAGCAGTAACAGATGAAGAACAAGCTGAAACGCCTGCCATTGAGGACGCAGCAGTAACAGATGAAGAACAGGCCGAAACGCTTCCCATTGATGATGCAGCAGTAACAGATGAAATAGCCGGTGTTGCAGAAGAAAATGTTGTTGCGGAAGAGGTGCCTCCCCCATTCGTTGCGGGAAAAGACCCGCCTGATTTCATACAATCACCGTTTCAGCAGCGCCCCGTTCTATCACGCGGGCGGGCAATCTTGCTGGTTGCGTTTCTGATTATCGTGATACTGAACGCGGTCAATCTAGGTTCGACGCAGTTCCTCGGCCCGCAGGGATGGGCGTTTGTACTGGGTGGACCCGCGAGCAGCGGCAACAAGAATCTCCTTACTACTGTGCAAAGTATTCTTCATCATACGACCCCTACTCCCGGCACCAAAGGGAAACCGCAACTGACGCCCACGCAATACATTAATCTCCTGATCCAGAATATGTCGCTTGACCAGAAACTGGGGCAGATGATGATCGTGCAATTTGTCGGCCCATCGTACTCACTCGACCTCAGTACGATGATTTCACAGTACAATGTAGGGGCAGTGCTGATATTTGCCGCTAATGACAACATTCAGAGTAAGACGCAACTCAAAGGGTTAATCCAGCAGATGCAGAGCAATAGTATCAGCAACAGCGGCATTCCCATGACGGTGGCAATTGACCAGGAAGGCGGCACGGTTGACCGCCTGATCAACCTGGATGGGCCGCGACCTTCGGCAACTTCGATTGGCGAGACCGGCAATCCAATCAATGCTTATAATGAAGGTGTGCGGGATGCAAGTGACCTCGCGTCGTATGGCATCAACCTCAATCTCGCGCCGGTGGTGGATGTGAACAATGTGTACAATCCACAAATGTACCTGCGCACCTTCGGCAATAATCCGACCACTGTGACACAGATGGCGGAGGCGTACCTGAAAGGGTTGCAAACGAGCGGGAAGGTTCTCGGTACACTCAAGCATTTCCCTGGCCTCGGCGATGTCGCCGCCGATCCACATGTGGCTGTGCCGCACCTGAATCGCTCTGTCAGTGACCTGATGAAAATTGACTGGGCACCATACAGGGCAATGATTCAGCAAGGAAACGTGTATTCCATCATGGTCACACACGAAATTGTGGAGGCTGTAGATAACTCCATTCCCTCATCGCTCTCCTATAAAGTTGTGACCGGCATTTTGCGCAATCAGCTAGGATTTCAGGGCGTTATCATAACGGATAGCTTGACGATGGAAGGCATTCTCGCATATTATACAGAAGCACAGGCGGCAGTGCTGGCGGTTGAGGCGGGCGACGATGTACTGATGGGCGCTTCAACACCAGGCGACGTGGCGGCAATGATTACCGGACTCAAGCAAGCTGTTAATGCAGGCCAGATTAGCCAACAGCGTATTGATGACTCGGTACGCCGCATTTTGATGATGAAATATACCATGGGACTGTTACACATTCCAGTCAATTAAATTCATAACACAGGTATCCATATTACACATGAAACATGTGTAGGGGCCGATTTATCGCGCCCACCGCCGATTTATCGGCAAACGAGGCACCAGATCATAAATTGGCGAGGGATTCACGATACCATTATTACTTATGAAGAGAGATGGGACGATGCTTGGTTTGAGCGTACCGCGAACAACACAGGAAAGACGGGTGCTGGTAGCAATCATCGCACTCGTTGTATTAGAGACGGCGCTGGTGGCACTGGCGCTGGTACCGGCGCAACTCTGGACAAGGCTACTGCCAGGTTCTGGAACAGCAGCACTTGATGGGCCATTTCCGCCGAAAATCGCACCAGTGATTTCGGCACTCCTCTATATTCTGCCCTCTGTAATCGGGTTTCTCTGTCATAGCTGGCAACGGGCTTTGCTGTGCGCGACTTTACCCGCCTGGATTGGCCTGGGCGCGTTTATTATCGCCGCAACGTTCAGAATAGGCCCATTCTACCTCATCGCGCCAGCGAATGTGACAGCTAATGTGAGCGTGCTGGAACTGTTCGCGGCGTTGGGTGCCATCGGATGGTTGGGACGCCACATTTTTCGGCTCAAGTAGAATATAGATATGCAGAAGTCACCGTTACGCCCATTACATGGGCTACACCGATTACGGTTGGTACATTTCCAGGCCGAAGATATTGACATTCCTGCAAAAGTAGCAGAAAATGGCACTGTGGAAAATATTAATGGCACCCAACAAGCTCTCCCTGTTATAGGCGAGGAACCAGTTCAAGTACTGTCAACCGATGCAGAGGGTAAATTACCAACTGGCGAGCTAGAAGCACGCCATCTTCTCAGGCGTACCCCCAGTAGCTATTTGCTCAATCAGGCCTATGGGCTCTGGTTTTTCATCTCATCGTTCTTTCTGACGGTCATCATCACGCGCAAACTCGACCCGGCCCAATATGGAGTGTATGCAGTGGCGATGGCCGCTTTCAATACGATTGCCTATATCGTCGCGCTGGGTCTGGAAGATGCGACCTACACGTATGTACCGCGAGTATTTGCCGTACATGGCAGGGCTTCAGCGGCACGGCTCATCAAACGCCTACTGGCATTACGTATCGCTATTCTCGCCCTCTGCGTTGGCATTTTGCTCTTCGCGATGCCGCTGCTGGCACAGGTTTTCGCCGCTATTCCAATCGCCAGTGCGGCGGCGGTCGCGGCGAGTCTGCGCGATCCAACATTGCTCGGACATATCACCCCTATCGCCTTTTATGTACTGGGTAATGGTATTGTCGGTATTATCAGCGCGGTCTGTGCCGCGCTGATGCGCATGCGTATCGTTTTTATCCTCGGTAGCCTGACGCAAGTGTTCATGCTGGGGCTCGGCTATGTTGTATTACAACTTGGCTTTGGCATAGACGGCATGCTCTGGTTGATGGCAAGTTTCTCATTACTTAACGCAGTAATTTTCCTGATCTGGCTGCTGCCGATACTGCTGGCCCGCAAGGCAACCTATACGCAGCCAATAAAACCGGTCTTACAGCTTGGCATCTGGGCGTGGCAGACCAACCTCATAACGGGCGCATTGCTCAAGCAGGTCTCGATTATTGTGCTTGGCTACTTTGCCATTTCAATCACCGCCATTGGCTATTTCAATCTGTCATTCCAATTAGGGCATGCCGCCAGTTTGTTGCTCGTGACAGGGTTTGGCGGTGTGGCAGGTGCCGCGCTGGCTGCTGCCTTCATCGGGCAAAATTATGAGCGGCTAGCCCGTTCCTGGCAAACGCTGATCAAGGTTGAAACGATTTTAGCGGCACCCATCCTGGTATTCTGCCTGTTCAACGCACAAAATATCGCGCTTGCCCTCTACGGCCCAAATTATGCGCCTGTGGGGCCATTGCTCGCCATTTTCCTTTTCTTCAATATCATCATCCGTGTTCTCGGCACTACTATTCACCAACCCACCATGTACGTTTTAGGGAAAGCCAAACTTGTTGTTCTCAGCATGTGGATAGGTCTGGTGGTGCTGGCACTGCTCGATATCCTGCTCATTCCACACATGGGGCCTGCCGGTGCGCTGGTGGCAGATGGCCTCTCGCAGATAGTAACAGCATGTTTGATGCTGGCATTTCTCTGGCGCGTCCTACCGCGCAAATACCCACTCGGCTTCACATTGCGCCTGTTGCTGGGCCTGACCATCGCCGCGCTACCCGGCATTGTCTGGCACCCCACCAGTCGCACGCTACTGGGCGTATCCGGCACCATCTTCCTGATTCTCTGCATCGGCCTATTGATAGTGATTAAACCTCTGAACGCCGAAGACATGGAGATGATCGGCGGATTAAACCGGCGGTTGGGCATTGCGCTGAAGTGGTTCGCGAGGAAGGGATGATATAACCTCTACAAACCTTCATCATCGCCCATTTGCAATGATTGCTCCACTATTTGCGCCGCTCGTGACTCAACCTGTGCTAGCAAGATGGCAAACTGTTGTTCGCCGATTTTGTCACGTAAATTATCTATCCATATCTGTACTCCATCACAATATGGACTTTGTACCTCTTCAAAAATATTCCTTGCCATGAGAAAATAAGCCAGAGGAACAGGATAATCGGCTTTTTCAAGATAAAGTGTGCCAATGTTCCATAACGTTGTAGCCTCTCCATCACGATTTCCTACTTCTCGTCTGATGCCCAACGCCTGCTTGTAGTACCTGAGCGCCTCTTCTATCTTGCCTAACATCTTATAAACTCCACCCAGATTGTTAAGCGTCGCTCCTTCCCCTCCCCGATCTCCTACTTCTCGTCTGATACCCAACGCCTGCTTGTAGTACCTGAGCGCCTCTTCTATCTTGCCCGACGCTTTATAGACCAAACCTAGATTGTTGAGTGTTATACCTTCGCCTACCCGATCCCCCATCTCACGCCTAATTTCCAACGCCTGCTTGTAATGTCTGATTGCCTCTTCTGTCTTGCCTAACTTCTTATAGGCCAGACCCAGATTGTTGAGCGTTATGCCTTCCCCACCTCGATCTCCTACTTCTCGTCTAATATGTAAGGCTTTTTCATAAGATGTTATCGCCTCATTTAACTTGCCAAAAACTTCGTGAAGCCTGCCTAGACAGTCATAAATACTTGACTTTACAGCAGCCGGAGGTCGCCATTCGTCCGATGGTTCTAATAATTGATATATTTCAAGTAATATTGCATTGCCGCCCCAACGATTTAGGTCAGTGAAGAGGCACTCTTGATTGAGGATATCGTAGGCTTCTTACCATCGTGCAGCCTGACATAGATGCCAAACGACTTCAATGAGGGAATAGACGTCACTGATGCGTTTGCGTTGAATACGTGGAGGGCAGTTTTTGGCAACTTGCTGCTGATAGAGTTGGGCTGCTTTAGCGTGAGCCAGTCGTAAGACATTTCGGTTGGCTTGCTCATCGTGCTCATCGAAATGATTTAGAGCATAGGTGGTAACGATGGCGTAAGGTCGGTAACGGCCTTCGCCGATGGCGTTGAGCAGATGTTGGGCAAGTAGCACGTTGATGGCTTCATGTATCCGTCCCTTTGGCACATTCTGTATCTCTGGCATGAGAGCATGTGCGGCTTCGAGTGGTACGGCTTCTCGATAGATGGAGAAGGCAAGCAGTAAGCCACGTTGGGTTTCATTCAGCTGCTTCGTGAAGATGAGGTCAAGCAGATTACGGGCGATATCACCCGACCAAAGTTGGACATATGTTGGATGGACTGGCTCTTTGAACATGGTAGTGAGACTCAGATTATGATTGCGCAACAGAGACGCCAGCAGTACCAGCGCAAAAGGATGGCCCTCGCATTGTTTTACGGCTTTAGATGACTCTTCATCTGTGCCTGTGATACCCTGTTTGCGCAACAGTTCTATGCCTTCAGATGTTGTCATACTCCCAACATGATATTCTTGCATACATGCCGCTGGATATGCACGTGTGCCTTGCGGCCAGCGACGGCTGGTCAGTAGAATACGGCAATGGCACGGCTGGCTGTTGAGGGCATCAAGCCATTCGCCGATACCTGGACGTTCCGGCAAAGCATGACCGGTTTGCCAATCTAGCAGGTTCTCAAATTGATCTAAAATGATCAGGCGCGGCTTATCTACAGTATCCAGAACATTAAATAGTGATACAGCCTGTCGTTGCGGTGACAGATTCCCCACGTCCGCTAAGATTTACCTAGCGCCTCACTGAGCGTGCCAGCGAGGTCAGCCATGGTCACACTTTCATTGACAGTCAGCCAAAGTGATGTATCTTGAAAGATACCAATACCCAATTGTCGTTGTTTTTTATCGTACTCATAGACCAGGGCAGCAAGCGTTGACTTACCAGCACCTCCGATACCTGTGAGGACAAGCGCTGTTATATCGGGTTGTGAGAGCTGTATATAAATGTCTTCGACCGTTTGTGCGCGTTGTTGTATGGTCCTCGCATCTGTTGGTGGTGGAAAACCAGAGATATCGCGATACGTACCCTCATCTTGAGCCGACGGTTGCGATTGTACAACAGAAGAAGGCAATGAAACTGCGGGAATAGGTGGTGACGCTTCTATAGATGCAGGTTTATTGCGAGTTACAATCTCAACAATTAACAATATCATAAAACTCCCTACGGTTACGACCGCATAGAGGATATTTGCCCAGTAGGCTGGAAGGACATTCAGGATGCTCAGTATCCATACTGCAAGAATGGCACTTGCACCAACAACTATGGTAATAATAAGCGCCAGTTTTCTGAAAGTTTTCTTTTGCTTGCCATTCTGTTTTTGCAATGTATCTGGTTGCTGCCCTTGCGGTTGTGCCACCATGCTACAATCCTTATTGTGAAATTCAAGCTTCCCTTTATGCATTCCATCCGCCTTAGAAGAGCCTCCAGACTATACCCACTAAAACGAATAAACCTCCTGACAGCAAAATTGACAGCAAAATCACGGTCGCTTAAAGAGGTCATCCATTTTATCAACGACTTCCCGCCATTGCTCAGGCAGCACACTTTGATAGATATCCGCCGTAATCGCAACCGAGCTATGCCCCAATAACTCCGACACGACCTTTAAGTCCACTTTCGCCACGAGCAATAACGTTGCTACACTATGACGCAAATCATGGAACCGCACGTCCGGTAAATCCGCCTTTTTCAACAACCTCTTAAATCTAACGCGCACATTAGCAGCATTATAATACCTCCCGTAGGTATTAGCAAAGACGAGTCCCTTTTCTTCCCACTTCTCACCCGCTTTCATCCGTGCTCGTTGCTGTTTCTCCTGATGCTCTTTTAATACCTCCAATACCACATGAGGAAGCGTAAATTTACGCCGACCCGCTTTTGATTTCGGTTCTTTCTCAATAAGTCCCACGCCATTCATACGTGCTAGATTGCGCCGCACATGTAATAGACCTGTCTCAAAATCTATATCATTCCAGTGGAGCGCAAACAATTCACCGCTTCTCATACCAGTCGTAAGAGCCACCAAAAGCAATGCATCCAAACAAAAATCACGCGCCACGTCTAAAAGCTTGCGTGCCTGAACAATCGTCAAGACTTGCCCCTCATATCGCTCAATACTAGGAAGCACAACGAAGCTTGCCACATTCCGCCCAACAAGCCCCCACTTTACTGCATTCTCTAATGCACTACTCAATGCAGCACGAATGAGCGCAAGTGTTTTAGGGTTCAATGTCTCTTGCTTTTGTGCAAAAAAAGCTTGCACTTGCTCTACCGTCAGTTTCCGTAACTTGATATACCCAAATGCAGGTATTAGATGATAATTCACCACAGAACGATACGCATTATACGTATTCGGTCTTTTCGTCAGCTTGACCACCTGCTCTATCCAATGAGGTAAATATACCCCAAATGTTTGCTCCGGCCCAGTTAATAACGTCCCCTGCTGCTGCTCGTGAAGTGCTGCTTTTAACTTGTTCTGTACTTCCTTACGAGTTTCACCATAGAACGTTTTCCGCTTACGGTTCTCTAAAGTAACAGCTGCAACCCATCTACCATCTTTCCGTTGATAAATGGAACCTTCACCATGCCCACGACGTGCCATACGTCACTTCCTCTCTGGAGCAGCCTACGCCCCTCGCTCAATACGCCGCTCTATCCAGTCTTTCAGCGAGACATGATAAACCCGCACCGACCGACCAAAATGCACTACTGGCAAACCCTCTACCGCTATCAGTTCATACACTTTCGCCCGACTTAACCGCAGCGATAATGCCACTTCTGGAATGCTCAACAATAATGGTTGTACACCCATCTCTTGCTTCAGCTTTACCATGCCCTTCCCTCACTTTCCTACCGTACAAACTCACCATTTGCTGTATATGTATAAACCCACCTCTCAAAAACGGCACGCTCCTGACGTGTAGAAGTCAGAGCAGCCAGCCACAACCCACATGTATTTTAGGGGGCGCGTGTTACTTGTTCCGCGCCCTTGATTTTTTTGCCAACGCCACTCGCACTAGTTGCAACCGGCAAACGGCGGCGGCCCAGAGGGCACCCCGCCGCCGTCGCTGTCGCGTGCCGGTTGCAACGCCCCCCACCCAATTGTCAGCCCATGCGTGCGAGACGGGGGACTTTTTTGCTAACGATGTTGTGTGTGTGTGTGTTTTGCGTGTCATGCTTGTTATGCATGTATCGCCCACCAATGGCTTGCCATAAGCGGCGTTCTAATCTGTCCACAGACCATCATAGCCATTGACAACCCGAATACGCCCTTGTAGTGGCACATCACAATCCTCACCAGCTGGGAGCATTGCCAGTGAGAACAACACCTGTGAATTCTGCTGCCGCACCTGCCACCGACTCACAAGCAACGTGAGCATCTCTAATCCAACGAGCGCATCAGCAGAACAAACCAGCGCGAACGCCGAGAGCCAGCCGAGCCAGAATCCTGCACGCCATCCTACCGAGGTCGCGTTTTCAGGAGTTTGAGCAAGCCGATCATCTTCTTTAAGTATGGCTTGCACCTCAGCCAACGTATGCGTATGCTCGACAAACAGCATATCCGTGCCATCGTCATTCCACTCATACATTTCACTAAAGTAGGCATCAAAGCCTGCTTCACAGGCCGCACGAAAATCAGGAGCGTCGGTAATAGAAGCGTCAAATTTCGACTCTAACAACAACGTCGAAGCGTAAGGCAGTTCAAAGAACTGAGCAGGAGAAACAGTCATGAACGTTTTGTACACTGACAACATCCTTTCTTGTCATGAACTTGACAGACTACACCCTCGACCGGTACGATATCCTTGAGAGCATAGCAACGCTGGACACCAACGGCTTGCCATTCGTTCTCGCGCTAGCTTGTGTGACTGCACAAGCTAGCACCACCAATGGCTTGCCACTACTCCAACAATAACGAGAGCTTCACACTCAAACCTTGCATGTCCCTACGCCCTTCTTTCATCTGTGAATGCATCATGGAGACACGTCACACGATACACCGCCTAGCAATCTCTCGATCCACTAGACCCTTTGCATTCTCTCCTGCATAGTCCCAAACTTTCTGCTCATCTGCCATAGCTGTTCTCGACCATTGCAGTAACCGTAGGCCAAACTCATCCAGCGCGGTTGTAGGGTATTTTTAGTAAGGGGAGCCGGAACATACCCGGCCATGATTTCCCGTTGTTCTTTGGTGTCGGAGCCGTAGCTCCTGCCGTACACCTTGCCATCTGCTGCTAAAAACCACACTAGCCGACCACTTTTGACGCACTACAAAAGCCACACTACGAACGAACCCGTTTAATATTCATATCAGTACAAAATACAATGACACAATAAATTTTAAATTTCAGTAACTACAATCAGTATACCTGATAAATACCAAAAACGTCAAGTGTTTTTAACACCAAAATCATATTGCGTTTTAATATTCAGTAATGTTATAATATCAGTGCGAACAATCACACAAACCGAGGAGGAATAGAAAAAATGGCAAAATCAGGGAATGCACCTACAGGATATTACAGCTCGACGCAAGTTATGAGGAAATTAGGCATTGGAAGCTCTACACTACAACATTTCGTGAAAACAGGAAAAATTAAGAGGATAGTGCCACCCCATATGCGCGACGGCTATTATGCACAAGAAGAAGTGGACAAAATGGCTAAGGAGAAAGAACTGTTCCTCCTAACTTATAGTAAAGATACAACTCAATTCAGCAAAGCAACCGAAGAGGATTTAGTAGGAATTTATGAGGTCGGGCATGACCTATGGGGAAACAGAACACAAAGTTACGAGGCACGACTAAACAGCTATCTGAAAAACCCCTTCATCTACTACGTTGTAAAAAAGCAGGGAATAATCGTTGGCTACTTAGGTTTAATACCATTCAAAAAAGAAGCTCGAGACAAGCTACTGGCAGAGCCACAGACCCACTTCTATCTAACATACGAAAAAATGTTAAAGGAGCCAGATGAAATACTCACATTCATACCAAGAGAACCGATTGACAGTTTATCCTTAGAGATAGCAGTCAAACAAGGAACACCCAGAGGATCACTCTACGGTATGCGACTTATACAAGGAGGCTTAACAGTGATGGAAGAACTCGCCAAACAAGGCACAATTATTAAAAAACTAGATGCATCCAGTAGTTCACCCGATGGTATAAAAATCTGTAGAGATATGGGTTTTACGGAACTTCCGCCACTACCAGATACAACAAGATTACGTTTTGAACTAGACCTTGAAACCACTACCAACCCTTTGATTAAAAACTACCAACTACTTGTAAAACAAGCAGAGCCACTAAAGTAGACATTGATAGCTTCTATAACAGAAGCGGAGTTATAGCACCTGTAGCATGATAAACACGCAAACAGGTACCAAAAGTTGACAGCAAAACTGACAGCAAAGCCAGTAGAAAAACACGAACAATAGTAGACATCAGTGGACAAACAAAGGCAAACCACCAATCATAAAACCACTCAAGAAGCCATTTTGCAAGGATAACATGGTTCCCTTTACAACCATGTTATAATCCTTATTGTTGAATGTATCACTATACGTTGCAGTGATTATAGCATGATAGAGGATGTTTCATTATTCGGCAAGTTCTACATACACAGCCGTGCCGTAGCAAAGGACTTCGGAGACACCCTGGGAAATTTCGGTGGCGTCGTAACGCATGCCGATGATGCCGTTGGCACCAACTTGCTGCGCGTGCTGGATCATTAATTCGTAGGATTCGGTACGCGCTTTCTCGCACAGTTCGGTGTAGAGCGAAGCGCCAATTTGCTACCCTCAAATACTGTGATGTTGTCTTCATCAGACGCTCTATTATCGCATTTCTACGAGAGATTTTACAAAGAGCCGAAGATAAACCTTCCTCATGCGTATGTGGCATAATACACGCTTGTTGATAGCGACAAGGGCAAGGAAACAGGAGCGTAGAAATATGCTCCTGTTTTGTTGTGTATAATTACCTTGTTTCTATTTAACCAGAGCGAACCGGCCAGTGGTAAAAATGAGGCATGGGAAAGTGTAATACAAAACTCCGGTGTGGGGGCTTGTCTTGACAGGGGCGGCAGTGCTGTCCACGCCGAAACGACCGACCGACCCGACCGATGCCGCCCTTCCCCGTCGGTCTCTCGTTTCGCGTTCCCATTCTGGCCGCCCCTGTCAAGACCCTCCGCTTCGCTCTGGCAGAAGCTCCCACACCTACAGGGTAAACCGGCTATGATGCCTCACTTCCTCCCTCTGCCATTGTGTCTACGTCTTTCTTATTCACTGGTATTCCATCGCTCCAAATATTTATGCTTTGAGCGCATAGACATCATGATCCCAGGAGCCGATGTAGACAACCCCGTTGACGACGGCGGGTGAGGAGAAAGCTACTTTATTTCCCGTCTGGTAGCGCCACAGCCGTGTTCCTGTTGAGGCATTGAGCGCATAGACGTAGTGATCCTCGGAGCCAATATAGAGGATCCCCTTGACCACGGCAGGTGAGGACTCAACAGAATCCTGCGTTTGGTAACGCCATACCTTCTTACCAGTGGAGGCGTTGAACGCATAGACGGAGCTATCAGTGGAGCCGACATACACAACCCCATTGACCACTACCGGTGTAGACTCAACATAGAGCGCCGTCTGATAGCGCCAGATCAGGGAGCCATCACTTGCCTTCAATGCATAGACGTAGAAATCCTCGGACCCGATATAGACTACCCCGTTGACGATGGCGGGCGAAGAGTTACCTATTGAGGCTCCCGTCTGATAGCGCCAGATCAGGGAGCCATCACTTGCCTTCAATGCATAGACATAATGATCAATCGAGCCAACATAGAGGACCCCCTTGACGACCTCTGGTGATGAGATGATAGCCCCTCCCGTCTGATAGCGCCACAGCAAACTGCCAGTAGTGGCGTTGAAGGCATACACTGAGTCATCGTAGGAACCAACATAAACTATCCCCTTGCTTACCTCTGGCGAGGACCAAAACAACGTCCCTCCTGTCTGATAACGCCAGAGCAGCGTGCCGCTACTGGCGTTGAGGGCATAGAGATAGTCGTCCCCGGAGCCGATATAGACAACCCCATTTACCACCTCTGGAGTGGCATCCACGATGTTCCCGGTCTGGTAGCGCCATAGCCGTTTCCCAGTACTGGCGTTGAGGGCATACACATAATGATCGCCTGAACCAATATAGACCACACCACTGACCACTGTAGGCGACGAGTTCACAAAGGCTCCAGTCTGGTAGCGCCAGCGCAACCTATTTCCTGTGTTAGCAAAAGCTTGTTCATTTGATGTGCCAGATGCAGTCTGCATACGAGAAGCAACAATCACCGTCGCGGCAAAAGTTGATGGTAAGGGCCAGAGTACCAGACTGCTCAGCAAGATGAGCCAGAAAGCGCCACTACGGACGCATTTGGTCAGACGTATTGGGTGTTGTGATTGTCTCATAACCTGCTCCATTCGTTCTATTGGGAGAGAAAACTCGCGACAGACAAGATGACCTCTGTTGCATGATGATGCGGGTATTGCGATATCCCTACAGCATCGCAATGTTCGATCTACTGCTGGCATTCTCGGTGCGCTGGTCATTACGTCGTTCGGGTGACGTTGCTTGTCTTTTCCCTGTTTGCGCTCAGGCACTCAAAGCATAGACATAGTGATCCCAGGAACCAATATACACCACGCCCTTTGCCACGGCGGGTGAGGAGTACCAGATAGAACTCCCGGTCTGATACCGCCAGCGCAGCGTGCCAGTAGAAGCATTAAGTGCATAGACATAGTGATCCACGGAACCGACATAGACCACACCCTTGACCACTGCCGGCGACGAGAAAACATAATACCCAGTCTTATAGCGCCAAAGCAGCGTGCCAGTGCTTGCCTTGAGGGCATACACATTATAATCAGTGGAGCCAATATAGACCACCCCGTTGACGACCCTGGGCGAGGAGTACACATCCGCTCCGGTCTGGTAACGCCACAGTAACGTGCCGGTAGAAGCGTGAAAGGCATAGACATAGTGATCCAGGGAGCCGACATAGACCACACCCTTGACCACTGCGGGTGAAGAGATGACATAATACCCGGTCTGGTACCGCCACACTAGTGTGCCGGTGGAGGCTTTGAGCGCATAGATGTAGTCATCATCACCACCTATATAGAGAACCCCATTAACGACCTCGGGGGAGGAAGTAATCTCATATCCTGTCCTGTACCGCCACACCAGTGTGCCAGTGGAGGCTTTGAGCGCATACACATAATGATTCCCAGCTCCGATGTAGACCACCCCGTTGACCACCTCGGCTGAGGAAAGAATACCACTATTACCACTGGTTTGATAGCGCCACAGTACCGCCCCTGTACTCGCCTTGAGGGCATAGACGGCTCCATCCCCAGCACCCACATAAACAACCCCGTTGACCACCGATGGTTTGCTCGCAACATAGAGACCAGTCGGAGTCTCCCACAGCAGCGTGCCAGAGTGCGCCTTGAGGGCATAGACGACGCCACCATTCCCAGAGCCAATATAGACGACGCCGCTGACTACGACGGGCGAGGAGTCAACTACCTCCGGAGTCTGAAAGCGCCACAGCAACGTGCCTCCGGTGACAGCTAAGGTGCGTGTGCTTGAATGAACAGGGGGATGTTGACTGGGATGCAGGTCGGAATTTCGTGAGGCGAAGGCTGACGGTGGTGTCCAAAGCAGCAAGCTGCTGAGTAAGACGATCAACAAGACGGTCTTTGCCGTTCTGTTCATCGCAATCACCCCTGGATGATGGTTCGTCTGCTTATGGGTAAAGGGCGTGTCGGTATCAATAAAGTAGTGCGTCATCGTTCCCTCCTGATGATGCGCGTCCAATCTATCTTTCCTGTTTGTCCAAGGGCTTTGTATGCTACTCTTGCTGATTGGCGCAAATATTGTTGGCTTTTTTCACTAGGTGGATACCTTTCTCCTACCACAATACCATCAAACTGGGTAAATGGCAAGGTGTTGGAGATTCCAACATCTCCATTCTTTTCTCCCAGATTATTTGACGAGGAGTTATAGTTGTTGAGCTTGTAGAGAAAAGTACACTGGTTGTATCGAGTATCTGCAAGTCTTTCAAGTGCTGAACAAAATTCAGCCGGGCTATTCAGGGAATCTCGTTTGCCTGGATGAGCAGAGGAGGTGTGAAAGGGTACATATTTTTTGAAATGGATCCTTTTTTCTTGTGATCAGTTAAGACGATCAACTACAGGAGTTTCATAGTAATTATTCCCATCAGGATGGAGGAACGAATATGACGCAGTATGGACCTTACGGCATTACTTGCCAGTGTTTCGGCCCGGTAGAACAGGGACTACTGATAGACTACGAGCTAGCACAACTCCAACAAATTGCTTCCAACATGATTGTCCGCGTGCAGTTCAACGTGAGTCAGATAGCAGATAATCTCGGCCCGACAGCAGTTCCCAGTCAATATGACTTTACCCAGGTAGACCCTGTTGTACAAGCGATCAATGCTCATGGATTGGTTTGTTTGCTTGGCTTTGAGGCTCCATCTCCGCAAGTAGGTCCTCTCTGGCTCAATGGAAAATGTACGGATGGTTCACAAACCAATCCCATCATGCTGCCTCAAGATTGGGCCATTTTTGCTGGGAATGTTGCAAGCTACTACAACAACCATCCAGGCGGATTACACATTGAGATCATTGAGTGTGGCAATGAAGATTATAATCAGGACGCTGGTCAAGATACCTCTACCTGTAACGCGCCAATAACGGCTGCCCAGACGGCAACGGCTGTCTATCAAGCGGTGAAAGCGGTTAGTCAAAATATTCTGGTTGGTTCGCCAGCCTGTTTGAGTCATAGTAACCTACCCGGGGGTCCATTGAGCGCCTATGATTGGTGGAAGAATTTCTTTCAGGCCACCTATAATGGTCAAACGCTCCTGGCCGATTACGTGAACTACCATTCGTATACGATGGGCGTCAATTGTTGTAATGACAAGGGCAGTTCAGACTGCTATACCCTCTTAGGGGAAGCCCAGTATATCCGCTCACAGAATATGTCCCTTCTGCCACAAAATATCGTCCCTATCTGGTGTACGGAAATTGGCTATGTCCTCGGCGGCGAGGGCTGTGAATCCTCCGGCCCAAGGACTGAAGAAGAACAGGCCGTGTTGCTGACTGAGGCGATGGAAGCCGCCAGAACATCCGGTGGAGCAGCAGGACCACCCTTAATCGAGGCCATGTGCTGGTATACGATGTATTATAATGACAAGGGCTATAGCTTAGCATATGATAACACTACGGGTCTCAGGCAAGCATATTATGCGTATCAAGCTGAGGTGATAGCACACCCAACCTGGCCGTGAGTGCCTGGCATTCCAGATGACTAAGTTTTGCCAGGAAAATACACACCCACGAGAGGACGATGCTCCTGTTAGACTATTCTGGGAGCGAAGACAAACAAAGCCAACCCAGGTATTCAGTGCAATGGCGTACTGAATACCTGGGTTGGCTTTTCTGGGTGCGCTAAAGCGCACCCTACTCGGCGGGTGTGACAAACACCGCAGTACCGTAGCAAAGGACTTCGGAGACGCCCTGGGAGATTTCGGTGGCGTCGTAACGCATGCCGATGATGCCGTTGGCTCCGATTTGTTGTGCGTGCTGGATCATCAGTTCGTAGGAGTCGGTACGGGCTTTCTCGCAGAGTTCGGTGTAAAGGGTGATGTTGCCGCCCGCGGGCTGCTGGAAAGCGGCCCCAATGTTGCCGACGATGCTGCGCGAACGCACAATGATGCCGCGCACAACGCCGTAGTTTCGGGTGACACGATAACCGGGTAGCTCAAATGCGGTGGTGATAAGGTTATGATCCATGATGTTGTTCTCCTTTTTCATGCGAAATGCCATGATGGTTTTCTAGGATATATACCTTGATAATGGGCATAAACAAAATTGTTGTATGCTCTACAGGAATTTTATCACTTCTCCCAAATCAATTTGCATGGTATGTTTCTACGGGTTGCCAGGTATTTTCAGGCCGTCAATGTAGATGTGGCGCAGGCCTTGCAGGATTTGCTCCGATGAGAGGGCGCGTTCCTGTCGCTGGAAACGGTAGAAGAGAGGATTGAAGGTGGCAAGCATGGTGTCGCTCGTGAAAGGAATGTCGAGGGGGGCTATCTCTCCCCGCTCCACTGCTTCGGCAAACAAGCCTGAGAACAAATCGTGTAGCCAGAGGTAGATTGGCATGGTGTAAGGTGATACTCGCCTGGGAGCGTCATGGTCATTGTGGTCGTCGCAGATGCCAAAGCGCCTATCAATAGCGGCTACGGGTGTCAGTAAAGCACTTTGCTCTTCGAGAAATGCGACACAATATGCAAGTACTCTGTCCAGTCGTTCGAGCGGTGATGCTTCCACCATCGTGCTGGATACCGTGGCGATATCTTCCATAAATCGCTCGTGGCACTCTTGCATCAAGTCCATGCATAGCTCACCTTTATGAGCATAGCGGCGATACAACGTTCCTTGCCCGATGCCAGCAACTTTCGCAATCTGGTGCATACTGACCGCGTCAACGCCATGCTCGGCGAAAAGACGTCCGGCAACCTCCAGAATACGCTGGCGATGCTCCGCTGCATCACGGCGTTCGTGCCGCGCCCGACCATGAAGCACAGACGGATTCGGCACGCCATTGTGCCAGGGAAAATGATGCGAACCTTCCATCAACTACTTTCTCCTCTTGACAAGTGGACAGGTGTCCGGTATACTATCTATGTGGACAGGTGTCCACATGAATTGTAGCACACGGTGACGTGCAGGTCAATAGTCTGCCGAATCACACATTATGGGCAGTCAAAATACCCACAAAAGCGTTTTCGGCTATCGTATATAATGGTAAAGATAAAACACATTGCTGAAAAGGTTCCGGAGGGACTTTTGCGCTAATACGCAACACGTCCGGTGTGTTATTACCGCAATTTCTGCACTGCCAAAGAATTTATAGAGGACACTTGCAATACGATGCAACACGTTCTATGTGTGCTATGCCGTTCTCTTGCTCGCCCAGTCGCCATCAGCATTCACCGGTACTTACTGGTATTTCGCCGACGGTGACATTATTAAAGGAATATATTATGTCAAATAGACCGGCCATTCTGGCCGAAGGGCTGCAAAAACATTATGGAAAGACGCGGGCCCTGGCGGGGCTTGATCTGGTCGCCGAGGAAGGAACGGTGCTTGCTGTTCTCGGCCCCAATGGCGCGGGCAAAACCACAGCCGTGCGTATCCTGACGACGTTATTACGTCCCGATGCTGGACGAGCAGAGGTGGCAGGACTGGATGTCGTTAAAAATGCTGACTTGCTCAGGACACGTATCGGATTGGCGGGCCAATATGCCGCAGTTGATGAAAATCTCACTGGCTATGAAAATCTGGTGATGTTCGGGCGACTCTACCACCTGTCTGGTTCTGTGGCGCGGCGACGGGCCAAAGAACTACTCGAACGCTTTGATCTTGTCGAAGCAGCCCGGCGCACGGTGAAAACCTATTCAGGTGGTATGCGCCGACGCCTCGATCTGGCAGGTAGCTTGATTGTGATGCCGCCGGTTCTCTTCCTGGATGAGCCGACGACCGGCCTTGATCCTCGCGGTCGCCTTGCGATGTGGGAGGTTATCAGTAATCTTGTTTCTGATGGGACAACAGTGCTGCTCACCACACAGTACCTGGAGGAGGCCGATCAACTCGCCAACAAGATAGCCGTCGTTGATCATGGGCGCGTGATTGCCGAAGGGACAGCCGATGATCTGAAAACTCAGGTTGGCGGCGAGCGACTCGAACTCACCATTGCACGTGGAAGCAATCTGAATGCGGTAGAGCAGGTAGTACGCTCGTATAGTTCTGGCGAAATTCAAGTCAACGCCAATCAACGCCAACTCGTCGTGCCGGTGACGCAAGGTACACAACTTCTCGCTTCAATTGTGCGCGATCTTGATGCTGCGCACATTACTGTAGACGACCTGGCGTTACGCCGACCAACGCTGGATGATGTTTTTCTCACGCTGACGGGGCGTGCCGCCAACACGGGAGACCTCCCTGCTGAGACATCGGACTCACGACCGTTGGCAAGGAGTGTCAGATAAAATGAACAGTACTGATTTCCGCACAGTGGATACCATAACACCGCAGGCGCGTCCGGCACTATACTGGACAATTGCCGATGCGCTCGTCCTGGCAAAACGCCACTTGATTCAGATTCCGCGTATCCCTGAAGAGCTGATCTTCGCGACGATCCAGCCAATCATGTTCGTCCTGCTCTTCCGCTACGTGTTTGGTGGGGCAATTGCCGTTAGTGGTACCTCGTATGTCAATTACTTGATGGCGGGTATCTTTGCACAGACAGTCATATTCGGCGCGACAACCACCGGCATTGGGCTTGCAACTGACCTGCAACGCGGGCTGGTTGACCGGTTTCGCTCATTGCCAATGGCAAAATCGGCTGTTCTGACAGGTCGCACCATCTCTGATCTGGTACGCAACACATTCGTCGTGTTGGTGATGTGGGGAGTTGGTCTGCTGGTTGGATTTCGACCACAGGGTGGTGTTCTTTCCTGGCTGGGAGGAATAGGATTGCTCCTGCTCACCAGTTTTGCCTTCTCGTGGATATCGGCAACCATCGGATTGCTGGTAAGCACAGTGGAGGCGGCACAGTCAGCCGGTTTCATCTGGCTCTTCCCGTTGACTTTTGCCAGTAGCGCGTTTGTACCAACATCAAGTATGCCCGGTTGGCTACGTGCTTTCGCCGATCACCAACCTGTCTCGCTCATCGTCAATGCAGTACGTGGGTTGCTGCTCAACACGCCGGATGCCACGACCATCTGGCAAGCGGTCGCATGGTGCGTGGGTATCCTCGTGGTCTTCATTCCGATCGCAGTATGGGCATACGGACGCAGGATTGGGAGGTCCTGAAGTTAGGTGATAGGTAAAAATAATGCGCGGGTTTGCCGGGGAAAACCATGCGCATTATTTTTACCTATCACGCCTCGGCATCGGATGTTTCTGCTGCCGCCCATTCTGCCTCTTCGGCGGCAAAGCGAGCAGCTTCGGCCTCGGCTTCCTCCTGTCGCCCCATATCCTCAATCTTTGCTCGTTGCTCGATCTGACCGAGCCAGCGGAAGAAGAGCGGCGACATAACAACGAGATCCACCAGTCCGGGTATTAAGAGCAACGAGCCACCGATGGTCTGGTCAGCTAAGGCAGTGTACCCGAAGTTGGCAAATGACCTGGGAACCATGTACTGTGGATAGAATACGACCTCGGTGAAGACGAGCAGAAAGGCAAAGATGTCTACCGGTTGACCATCTATGAAAGCGTAGAGCATCTGCAACGGGTAGCTCATGATGTGTAGTGTGCGGTTTGGACCGATAAGAGGCCACCAGTTGAGCAGTGAGGTCAACAATATGGCCCAAAGTTCAACATGATAGAGCGTGCCATTGGTGAGCGTCTCGCTGTAAATACGCGGTGTATACCAGATGAGAAAGGTGATGTTGAAAATGCACGACGCAATGACTGGTTGTGTTACAACGCGCACGATGGGACGCATCACACGGCTGTCAATAACCGGTTGCACCAACCATGGTGGGCATGCGTACAACAATAAGGGTGAGCAGAGCGTGACAAGCACAACTACTTGCAGCATGTGAGCCACAAACAGTTGCGTGCGGGCAATCATATCTATAGGTGTCAGCAACATCAGCGCGATGAGGGCAATTGCCGAAATAAAGGCCACTAAACGTCGAGTTTCAAGCGGTGGATGAGTCTTGTTCCTCCCAGCCACTCTCAAGCCAATAGTATACAGAATGCACAGGAGCAGCAGGCCCAACATGGTGAAGGGACTCCAATGCCACGTAAAATTCAAATTATCCGACATGAATGATCTCCATAAAAATAGATGATACCTCTCGCAGGTACCCGGTTGCGTTATTCTTGCGCCATCCTAGTATAGTGCAGGTGGATACATCTTGCAAACGCAAAAACAGCTACAGCGGACTCAGTATTTTTGCTATAATGCAAGGGAACAATGGTGTTCCTCATGTTGACATGGCAAAGAGAGGTAGATATGCATATCGTCATTGCACCCCAATCATTGAAAGGCAGTCTCACGGCAGCAGAGGCAGGCGCGGCTATCGCAGAGGGCGTGCGAGCCGTGTATCCAGAAGCAGAATGTGTAATTGTGCCGGTAGCAGATGGCGGCGAGGGGACAGTACAAGCGCTGGTTGACGCAACCGGCGGCCAGATTGTACACCAGACCGTGACAGGGCCGTTAGGTGAGCCTGTCGAGGCATTCTTCGGGCTACTGGGCAATGGAGAAACGGCGGCAATCGAGATGGCAGCGTGTGCTGGTTTACCGCTTGTCCCGCCGAAGCGCCGCGACCCGCGCATCACGACAACGTATGGAGTTGGCGAGTTGATCCTGGCAGCCCTTGAGCGCGGCTGCCACCATTTCATTATTGGTATTGGCGGCAGTGCAACCAATGATGGCGGTGCGGGAATGGCACAGGCACTGGGTGCCTCATTGCAAACGAGCGCGGGAGTGGAAATTGCACGTGGAGGAGCCGCTCTGGCAACGTTGGCACACATTGACACATCAATGCTTGATAGCCGCCTGGCGGATTGCCAGTTCGAGGTTGCCTGTGATGTCAATAATCCTCTCTGTGGGCCTATGGGAGCAACAGAGGTCTATGGGCCGCAAAAAGGGGCTACACCGGAGATGATTGTGCTGTTGGACGCGGCGCTGGCACACTATGCGGAAATTATTAAGCAGAATCTCGGCTTTTCCGTTAAAGATATTCCCGGCGCGGGTGCGGCTGGCGGTCTGGGAGCAGGGTTAATAGCATTTCTGCATGCCACGCTGCGACCAGGAGCGCAGATTGTGCTTGAAGCTGTTCATCTGGAAGAGCAACTGGCTGGAGCCGATCTTGTGATTACAGCAGAGGGGCAGTTGGACGCGCAAACGGCGTATGGGAAAAGCGTAGGCGCGGTAGCGGAACTGGCGAAACGCTATCACCTGCCAGTGCTGGCGCTGGCCGGAGGTCTGGGAGAACAATACCGTTCCGTTTACTCGCTTGGCGTTGATGCAGTTGCAGTGTTGCCTTCCGGCCCCATGTCGCTGGATGATGCAATGACGCACGCGGCAGCATTAACAAGCGATGCAATGGAACGCACATTACGATTACTGGCTCTTGGCAAAACACTACAAAATGTGACATAATATGTCATGATAGTTTATTTGTTCCAACAATGTTTCCGCTCTATGGGATAATTTAGCGATTTTGGACGTATATTCATTGAAGGATTGGAATAAATAGACGGCTTAGAGAGTTCTAAGCATGTATTAGGAGAAACGCTAAGCGGCTTCTAATCGAAAGCTGTATCTCCCGAGGTGTTCAGGGCGTATATAGGTTATATAAGCATTGAGCATCTGGTTAGCTCAGTACGTAGTGTGTCCCATTGTTCATAAGGGAGTACCATCATGACAGAACGTTCTTATACAACAGATGATGCAGAAGTAGCGCGTTTACTTTCTCTTGGATTTTCGGAGCTAGAAGCTGCTCGGCTTGTATATATGAAAGAACACGTCTCAGAGCAGGTAGAATACCGTGAAATGATGGAAGAGAGCCGTCGCCTTAATTTTATCCGATGGCTTATCGAACATGATCGGTTAAGCAACTAATCCGAGCGTTTATATAGAAAAAGACAGGTCACCTGCAATGAGGCAGGGTAGCCAGATGGATACCTTGCAATTGCAGGTGATTTGTTTTATCCATAAGTAGCAATACTGTGGGCTGTGGGTTTGAGCAAGCCGTAAGCCGAATTCTGTCCCCGCGAAGCCTTACGACTTCATGGGTGGCAATCATCTATCTGGGACACCGGTTGCCCGGTGCCTCAAGCAACCAACCCGAAGGTGAACAGGCGAGCAACCTGCGCGTATGCCCGCGAAGCGAGCATACGACTCCTTCTGCCTGGTCTTGCTCCAAATGGGGTTTGCACAGCCAGCCGATCACCCGGCTGCTGGTAAGCTCTTACCTCACCATTTCGCCCTTACCCGGCGCGGGTAATGCAGTCATCTCATAAAAATGGATGGATGCATTACCGGTTTTGATAACGCCGGGCGGTATGTTTCTGTTGCACTTTCCTTGAGGTCGCCCTCACTGGTCGTTAACCAGCATTCTGCTCTATGGAGTTCGGACTTTCCTCGGACCTTGCGGCCCGCGATTGCCTGTCTTCCTCAAACCCACTTCGATAGAGTACCATACATGCGCACTTGCGTCCAGTAGATTGACGATACCTCTGTAAAAACGGTACAATGGCTGTACGCATGGTGATACTTTCACCTGGCACATGTCAACGAATGTTTGTTTTGAAGGACGATATATGACAACGGGTAGGCGCATTCGCCTCACATCTCTTGCCAGTTGTGCTGGCTGAGCATCGAAGATGGGGCCGGATGCCCTGGCGCAGGTTCTGCGACCACTCACACTTCATACTGCTCCACCGGAACTGCTGGTTGGATTAAGCGCGGCTGACGACGCGGCTGTTTATCAAGTAAACGCGCAACAGGCAGTCATCAGTACGGCTGATTTCTTTCCGCCGGTTGTTGACGACCCGTATGCTTTTGGAGCAATTGCCGCCGCCAACGCCCTGAGCGATATATACGCCATGGGTGGTCAGGTGCTGATGGCTATTAATCTGGTAGCATGGCCCGATAATTTGGATTATGCCATCCTCAGTGAGATTCTGCGCGGCGGAGCGGATATTGTCGCACAGGCGGGAGGCGTGATTGCCGGGGGCCATACCGTGACCGATAGAGAGCCAAAATATGGGCTGGCGGTGACGGGCATGGTCCATCCAGAGCATATCTTCACAAAAGGCGGTGCGCAACCAGGGGATATCCTGATTCTAAGTAAGCCACTCGGAACAGGCCTGATTACTACCGCGCTTAAACGTGAGCAGGTAGCCGAAGATGATTTGCAAGCCGCAACCCAGTCTATGATGCAGTTAAATCGGCAAGCCAGCGAAGCATTGCAACGCGAGGGCGTGCATGCCGTAACGGATATTACTGGCTTTGGCTTGCTGGGACATGCCTGGGAAATGGCGTCGCAGAGTCGTACTGGTATGCGCTTTGATTTCGCGGCATTGCCACTGTTGCCCAATGCACGCCATTACGCGGAAATAGGTTGCATCACGGGTGGAGCGCAGCGCAATGATGCCTATCTGGCACCGCATGTGCGCTTTGCTGAACACATTGGCGAGATAGACCGTGAATTGGTATGGGACCCGCAGACATCCGGTGGTCTCTTCGCCGCCATTGATCCCGCACTGTGGCCCACCCTTGAAGCATTAGCGCCGGAAGTGATGTTCTGGCATATTGGTGAGGTTACGGAACGGGTATCAGACGAGAATCAGGTGTTATTGGAGGTTTTGTAGTGTTCGAACAGTTGGAAGAGGCGCTCGATGTGCATTTCCAGAACCAGGAGTTATTGGAACTGGCGCTAACGCATCGCTCATATATCTACGAAACAGCAGGTGAGGGACGTAGTTCGAACGAGCGATTGGAATTTCTTGGCGACTCTATTCTCGCCTTTGTCAGTACTGATTTTTTGTATCGCACATTTCCTCATTTAAGCGAGGGAGCATTAACCGATGTACGCGCTGTCCTGGTGAGAACGGAGACACTGGCACGTTTCGCCCAGGAGATTGCGCTGGGGAACTACATGTTGATGGGAAAAGGCGAGCAGAACAGTGGTGGCAGTAAACGTGTGCTGGCATCGGCCTTCGAAGCAGTGCTGGGAGCAATCTATCTTGACCAGGGAATTGAGGCGGTGCAACGGTTCTTACTGCATCGCCTGGAACCGATAGCGCTGAATATTGTCAAGAAGAAGCTTTTCAAAGACAACAAGTCGTTGTTCCAGGAACTGGCACAGGCTCGTGAGGGTATCACCCCCTCCTACCGGCTTGCCTCTCAAGAGGGACCATCGCACGACCGCGAATTTACGGTAGAGGTGCTGGTGGGAGACGAGGTAGCGGGAAGAGGACATGGACGCAACAAACAAACTGCCGAACAGGAAGCCGCGCACGCGGCCCTTGTTAACCGTGAGTGGCTTTGATACGTGCTGTGAGCAATAACATACAGGGTAATAGATGGGACGAGGAGCGGATAGGGTGGAAGTATGCGATTAGAACACACAGCAAGACCTGAACAGACAGTGCGCGTGAGCGCCCGGCTGATTACATCAAGCACCATCCTGCATCTCACGGCAGATGAGTTGGAACGTGCGGTAAATCAGGAGGAGGTGGAGAATCCAACGCTTGAAGTAACGGAGCAACGTATTTGCCTGTGCTGCGGCACACGCATCTACGGACAAACCTGTATTCAGTGCGGGCATCACGCGGAACCAACACAACCATTGCCCAACCTGAGCGAAAGCTCAATCAACTACGATATTCCTCTGAAGACTCTTTCAAGCGCACAGCAGCAATTGTACGATAGCGATAACTATGGGTTCGCCGAGATTGACAGCGACGACGAATTCGATCCGCTGGCAAGCATTCCGGTGGGTGAGACGCTGGCGGAAGTGCTGCTACAACAGCTTGAGACGCTTGTCCCGCCCGACGATGGACTGATCGCGGAACAACTGGTGGGAAATCTGAATGAGCGTGGCTATTTAGAAACAAGCACAGACGATATAGCTGCATACTTGAAAGTGTCGCCAGAGCGTGTGGAATATGTTCTCAGTCAGCTTCACACACTGGAACCGGTGGGAATCGGCGCTCGTAGCTTACGCGAATGCCTGCTTCTCCAATTAGAAGCACTCAGCGAGCAAGGAATGCCACATCCTCTGGCACATACATTAATAGAGCGCTATTTAGAACGATTAGGGCGCGGCCAATTCCATGAAATCGCCCGCGAACTGAGGGTAGCGGAACAAGAGATACGGCAGGCCAGCCTGTATATTCGCAGCACGCTCAACCCATTCCCCGCGCATACGTATCAGGCTGATATGCCTTTTACACGCTCTTCCTCAGAAGCGACATTTGTACGCCCTGACGTGATTATCCGTCAGAGCGCACATGGTTTTGAGGTGGAACTCATCGAAGAGAGTCGCTATCGGTTCTCAATCAACGCTGACCGGCTTGCGCAAGAAACGGGAGACGTGCCAACCAGTGAGGTGCAACACTATCTCCATCATGCAAGCGATCACGCCAAATTTTTTATTGAGTGTGTCCACCGGCGTTGGCGTACCCTCAAACAAGTTGCTACCTTTGTCGTTGACTACCAGCGCGACTTTCTAGAGAACGGCATACGCCACCTGCGTCCGCTCACTCGTGCCGAGGTTGCCAGTCGTTTAAACCTCGACGAAGGGACGGTTAGCCGCGCCACAGCCAACAAATACGCGCTGCTGCCCAATGGTCGCCTCATTCCACTCGCCGACTTTTTCGATAGTTCGCTCGGCATCAAAGACATGCTACGCGAACTCATCCAATCCGAAGAGATGAAGCACCACCTCAGCGACGACGAACTGGCGAAACGGATGCAGGCGAAAGGCTACCCTATGGCAAGAAGGACGGTCACCAAGTACAGGGAAGAGATGGGTATCGGGTCGTCGAGGGAGCGAGGGCACCCACAGCAATAATTCACAAACCCTCTATTCCTACCAGTTCGCTCATGGTGTGGACGCCTTCTTTTTCCATATAGGCAACGAGTCCTCGATTGATACGGCCTGCTACCGACGTGCCTTCTCCACGAATAGCGGTGACTACCTGTACCAGCGTCGCACCTGCTTTGATTTTTTCTAGAGCAGTGGGAGCATCTTTTACGCCGCCTACACCGATAATGGAGATCGTACCTTTCGTCGCTCGATAGATATGCGCCACTTTTGCCGTCGCCATCGCACGATACGCGGGATCATCCCCGCTGACTCCACCGGCCTCATTGCGCCAACGCTCACCATATGTGGCTTTGATTTCCGGGCTAGTCGTCGTATTTGTGGCGATGATGCCAGTCAGACCATGAGCCAGTACCACCTCAATCACGTCGTCCACTGCTTCCAATGACAATTCTGGCGCAATCTTCACAAACAGAGGTTTTCTCCCACCTCTGCTCTCCATTACATTGTTGACCGCCTGCACAATATCGGTGAGCGGGCCTTTCTCTTGCAGTGCGCGAAGTCCAGGCGTATTGGGCGATGATACATTGATAGCAAAATAGGCTGCATAGTCATACAATCGTTCGGCTACCACGGCGTGAGCTTCCGGCGCATCAATCGCCTGCACCTGCTTATTTTTCCCCAGGCTGATACCAATCGGGATACCGCTTTTTGCATATCGCGCAAGATTTGCCGCGACCACATGCATGCCGGGACCATTAAAACCGAGCCGATTTAAGGCAACCCCTGGGCTGAGCATAAACTGACGCGGTTTCGGATTGCCATCCTGGGGCTGCGCAAGCACCGAGCCAACCTCAACCCCAGCAAAGCCCAGCGTGTAGAGCGCCTGTACCGCACGCCCTGCCTTGTCCCAACCCGCACCAACCACCACAGGATTGTCAAATGTGACGCCACCTACTGTCACTTGCAGCCGTTCATCGCAAAAGCGTTTTCGCTGGTACGTACATTGTTCGAGCAGTTTGAGCGTCAAGGGAGTGGCTTCGGTGAAGTGAAGCGCATCCCGCGCCCTCACATGCCAGGTTTCTGAGTCAAGTTTTCCAAGCAGAGGCCGAATTATTTCCTTGTACATCTTAATTTCGCACCTTTTATTGACCTTTCCAGATCGGTTTGCGCTTCTCCAGATAGGCCCGAACACCTTCAGCGAAATCGGCGCTACCATAGACAGTTGCTATCACATCATCGAAATCAACTGGCTTTTCAGCCGCGTTCAAACGCCGCTGGCCCTCTTTCGCGGCCCAAATCGTCAAAGGGGCAAGGGAACTGATCTGCCGGGCAACTCCGGTAACGTGCGCTATGAGTTGCTCTTCCTCAACAATCGCGGTCAGGAAGCCGTCTTGCAAAGCATCGGCAGCCGTGAGCAAGCGCCCTGTAAAGAGCATTTCTTTCGTTCTCATCGCGCCAAAAGCGTCTGCAAGATGCTGGTAATTTTTCAGCGTGATGCAATTACCTAATGTCCGGGCAATAGGGACGCCGAAACGGGATGCGGGTGTTGCGTAGCGCAGATCACAGACGGAGGCAATGACAATGCCCGCGCCGACCGCGGGGCCGTGGATTGCCGCAATTGTCGGCTTCGAGAAAGCATAGAGACGCTCCACAATCGCTGCCATTTTGTGTTCATAGGCAATACCATCCTCAGCGGTAAAACCCACGAATTGCTGAATAGCGGTGCCTGCTGCAAAAGCCTTGCCTTCACCACGTATCACGACGGCGCGAATGGCATCGTCGGCAGCCAGACGCTCAAGGTGGGCCTCCATCTGCTGATACATGGCCCATGTCAAGGAATTGAGAGCCGCGGGACGAGATAGTGTAAGCGTTGCAACCGACCTCGTTTGATCGAGCAGTACTGCGCCTTCATCCTTGCGGTTGGCGGAACTTTCAGTTGACATTGTGGCACCTTCTCTTCCAGTAGGTTCACGACCTGCGTATCTTTCTTTCAGAATATATCATAGAATATCATACAGCAGTACTATTGTCAGCATCTCCACAAAGAAAGGGAACACATCCATGCCAGCCGCGCTCGAAGGAATACGTGTATTAGATCTGACCCAGATTATGGCCGGGCCATTTTGTACCATGCTGCTTGCGGACCTGGGAGCCGAGGTGATCAAGATCGAAAATCCACGGGGGGGGGATGATGCGCGGCGCATGGCTCCGCCCTACTATCAATCAGAACCGGCATCATTCATCGCGATGAATCGCAACAAGTATGGCATCGCCATTGATATTCGCACTGAGGCTGGGAAACAGATTTTGTGGCGTCTCATCGAGAGAGCGGACGTGCTGGTGGAAAATTTCCGCCCAGGCACAATGGCGCGACTTGGCTTCGGCTTCGAGGCGGTGCATACGCAGTATCCCGCCCTGGTATACTGCTCCATCTCAGGCTTCGGACAGACGGGGCCATACCGGGAGCGCGGCGGTTTCGATCTGGTGGCGCAAGCAATGAGTGGCATCCTATCAGTCACTGGCTCACCGGAAGAACCTGCCAAAGTGGGAGTGCCGATCAGCGACCTCAACGCTGGGCTGTACGCGAGCCATGCTATCCTCGCGGCGTTGCTTTCACGTGTGCGCACAGGCGAAGGGCAATATATTGATACCTCGCTCTTTGAAGGGGCGCTGGCATACACCTTCTGGGAATCGAACGAGTACTGGGCTACTGGAACCGCACCAAAACGCCTGGGAACGGCGCACCGTCTGTCAGCCCCCTACCAGGTCTTCGCAACGGCAAACGGGTGGATTGCCATCGGAGCAGCGAACCAGCGCAACTGGGAACTGCTGGCCCGAGCATTAGAGCGCCCTGACCTGTTAGAGAAGCCACATTTTACCAGCAATGCCGAGCGGATGGCTCATTTAACGGAACTGGTGGAAGAACTCACATCAACCTTGAAAACACGCCCCACGAAAGAGTGGTTGAAGGTGTTCGAAGAGGCTGGTGTTCCATGCGGCCCGGTGTTGACACTCGACGAAGTCTACCAGAACCCACAGGTGAAAGCTCGCGAGATGGATATTGAGCTTCAGCATCCCACCGCCGGTCGTATCCATACTATCGGATTTCCCGTAAAATATTCCAGGACGCCAGGACAAATGTACCGTCCCGCGCCAGTTCTGGGGCAGCATACACTTGCGATCCTGGAATCGCTTGGCTATAGTGCGGAAGAATGTCGCCAGCTCGAAACAGACGGAGTCATACTGGATGCACATCTGGAATGAAACTGACTCCAGAACGGTTAGTGGGTCACATCACAATTAACCGGTGTTGAAAGAAAAGGATTAAACACCTACCACAAGCTGTGTTACGAGCGATACGCGTGCTGGATGTGTTCAAGCACGCTATCCACAGGCAAATCTGACAACGGCTCCTGCTGGATAACGTTCACATTCGGACCCACGGGACGCCATATAGCAGGATTGCTTGGCCCGAACAGCACAAGCGTCGGAATGCCAAGCAAGCCCGCCAGATGGCTGGTACCCGTGTCATGACCGACAAAGCAGCCACATTGTTTCAGTTGCCGTGCCACCTCCGACAATGGCGCGTTGCCGAGGACTGTGAGCATTCCTTTCCCTGGGGCAGTCGAGAGATGCTGTTGGACCGTTGTAAGGAGTTCGCCTTCGTTTGGCCCACCCAGCAAAAGAACAGGATACTGCAAACGTAAGAGAGCATCTATCAGGGCAGAGAAAGAGGGCGCGGGCCAACGCCTATATTCCATGCACCCTGGATGCAGCGCAACAGGTGCTTTGTACATGTGAACCACGGCACGGCCCGTATATGGAAGCACAATCTTTTCAGGCTGAACTGGTTGCACGCCCGCTAATTCTGCAATATGTACCATCACATGTGTGCTTCCCTCATCAGGCGGCTTCAAAATGATCACATTCCTGGCTCCTGCCTCAAGCAGATTCTGCCTGAGCATCATGGCAGATAGAGTAGGCCAGCCGAGCGCAAGTTCGGTCTTTTGAAGCAATGGACGTAATTTCGAGCGGTGAACAACATCATCCGAAAAGAGCTTGCTCCAGTGCTTATCAAACTCGCGCACTTCCTCCGCTATACGCCATTCTTGAGCAAGCGGCAAGACAGCGGAACTGCCCACAAAGGTAATATGGACGTTCGTATACTTCGCTCGCAATGCGACAAGAATGGGGAAGGTGAGCAGAGCATCCCCCAGTTTATAGGGACAGACCATAACAATATTCATGATAGCAGTTTCTCACCCATTTCTACTCGGTTCTATATCTCTTGTTCGATTCACGAGTATGAGCGTGCATCAGTCATTTGGAGTAAACTCTTGAGAACTTTCTCCACGGGCAATCGCTTCATCGGCATTGCTTGTAGTGTCTCAACAAGCGGACCGATAGCATGCTTGGTTGCGGGATTACTTGGTCCAAAAAGCACGAGCGTGGGAATGCCAAGCATACCCGCCAGATGACTGATACCAGAGTCATTGCCCAGAAAGCTTCTGCTATGCTGGATGCTCTTTGCTAACTCCAGCAGTGGCGTGTTTTGTTGTACAGAGAGTAATTCCGCCTTTGGCGACGGTGAAATATTCCTGCGCACCTCTTTGAGAACTTCGATCTCAGATGGCCCCGCGAGTAAAAGCACCGGATAACTCCGGCGCATTAATTCATTAATGACAGCAGCGAACGAAGCCGCGGGCCAGCGTCTAAGCTCTTCACTACAACCTGGATGAATGGCTACTGGAGGATTATACGAGCAGAATCCATTGTTCCAGCCATTCGCAGGAGCGACAAATCCCGTTCCTAGCGGCGGCAGACCCAGTGGCTCCGCCAGGACCTCCACTATATGCTGCGTATTGTTGAGAGGTTCGCTCTCAGGTGCGATGATGAACCGCTCGACCCCTATTCCCCATAAACCTCCGCTTACCCAACCATCACTATCATCTAGCCAGCAAATAACAAGGTCCGCTCCCTGAAGCAATTCGCGCAAATTGGCACTGCGAATACCTTTCGGTGACACCAACTCGCTCCAGTTAAGATGCGCCGGGTGCAAGGCTTCATCCGCAACGCCCCAGGCCTTCGCCAACGATAATACAGCGGGATGACCCAGAAAAGTGATATGAGCATTCGTGTACTTCGCACGCAAGGCAGCTAGAATAGGAAAAACCAGCAGACTATCGCCAAGCAGTGCTGGACGAATGGCAACAATCTTCATTTTTTATCCCCTAATATATGGTCATGAATACATATTGCTTGATAACTCAGGTTCGATATCATTATTTCACAATAGCACGGTTACTCACAGAAAAAATGCTCTTCAAGCATGAGACAGAGCGTATGATAGACCGGCAAATGCATTTCCTGGATATCCTCGACAGAGCTACGCGGTACACAAATAGTAATATCGCATACCGTTGCCAGCAAACCACCGTCACTACCTGTCAGACCGATTGTATGAAGACCCAGCGTATGAGCGACTCGTGCAGCGTGACAAACGTTGGTCGAACGTCCCGAAGTACTGATGCATAAGAGAACATCACCTTGCTCACCATACCCATAAACCTGCTGAGCAAATACGAGATCCGCCGCGACATCATTGATGTACGCTGTGGCAAACGCGGTATGTGTAGACAGTGAAATCGCGGGAAGAGTGCCTTGCAAATGCTTCCCGATGTAAGCCCCTTCTTGAGGCCACTCAGTTTTCAGGCGTTCCAGCACAGCCGCCGGTAAAGCACGGCGCAGGCGGAAACCTTTCATGAGTTCGCCGACAATATGCTCGCTATCCGCCGCGCTTCCCCCATTACCGCAAATGAGCAACTTGCGCTGTTGCTGAAATGCTTCTACCAGTACGGAATACGCCGCCTCAATAGTGGGTACGCAAACAGCCAGATCAGGATAACGCTCTAGCAGGCGCCGTATGTATGCATGCACTTGATTCTTCTTTCTATTTATTCTCTCCAACTTACCTGCATGAAAGCTTTATTGCGAAAACAGTAATTGGTACCTTCGCTATCCGCCAGTTTAAAACCACTGGCGGCCAGTGTTTCTAATACTAGCTTCACGCCAGCTTCTCCATAGGGGGTATCTTCGTGGGTTTCCATCAGCAACAGGCCGACATGTTCGCGGATAAAATCCATCTCATGTTCAATCATGCCTATCTCACTGCCCTCAATATCGCAGATTAACGTAAAACGGTCAAAGCCAGCGTCTTCAGCAACTGATTGCAATGTCTTTGTTGGAACTTCCCATTTTTCACCCCCGCCAAGATAAATACTACCACAGAGACTCAAGCCATTGGAGAAAAAGGTGACGGTATCACTGCCATAGCCTATAGCTGCTTCTATAATAGCAAATTGACAGCCATTCGCGTCACGATTCTTTTTCAGGGTGGGAACCACCACTGGATTTGCTTCGACCACTATATGTTTGTCTGGTGCCTTCAATTGGCGATTGACCATACATGAGATAACACCAAGACTGCCCCCCAGTTCGATCACTGGTTCATTGGGAGTAAGATACTTCTGGATAATCTGCCGCTCACCTTTTTCATATTTATCCAGTACCATCGTGCCTTTAAAATACACCGGCAATAATGGGTTATCCAGATGAATAGACATACCGTCCACAGTGGTTCTATTGCCGAGCCGTTCTGCCCATTTACCAACGTCATCAAAGCTCAACACCCTGGCATGCCATAATCTGCGCAAAAGTTTATTAACCATTCCATCAATGCGTATTATTACTGCGTTCCCAATATTAGTGAATTTCAAAGTGTTCACCCTCATTCATTTCACGATAAACGCCGCAGCATATGCTTAATAACCCTGTCCGGTGATAACCGGCTCAAGGATTTTTCCTGTATTACCTCTACACGCGGGCCTACGGGATGCATAGCGACGGGAGGCATGGCAATAGAAAAGGTTGGCCCAAATAAAATAAGGGTGGGAACGCCGAGCATCCCCGCCAGGTGACCGATGCCCGAATCATTGCCCAGATAGTAGCGGCACGGCTGAAGGCGTTGGGCCACCTCCAGCAATGGTGCATTTTGCAGAACAGACAGCATTTCCGCTTTTGGCGGACGTGAGAGATGCTTGCGCATCTCTTTGAGAATCCTGTCTTCAGATGGTCCCGCGATCAAGAGTACCGGGTAGTTCAGGCGCAATAATTTATTGATAACGGCGGCAAACGAAGCAGAGGGCCAACAACGGGCCGCGGCACTGCTGCCAGGTTGAATGGCAATAGGAGGATTGTAGGGAAGGAACCCATTGCTCCAGCCCGTTGAAGGCACGACGTATTCAGTCGCATTAACTTCCAGTCCTAACGGCTCTGCCAGGTATTCTACCATATGTTTTGTAGCATCTACTGTAGCACACCACGGCCCGATAATCACTTCTTTGACCCCGGCCCTGAGCAAATTTGGTTTTACCACGTTACCGCGATCCGTTGCCCAGCAAATGACAAGATCGGTCTGCTGAAACAACTCACGCAAATTGGCGCTTTGAATACCTTCCGATGAAAACACCTCGTCCCACAGTCTATCTTCATAGTTGAATACGTCCTCCGCGATACCCCACGTTTTCGCCAGTTGCAACGTGTTAGGATTGCCAATAAACGTGACATGTGGATTGGTATACCGCGCACGCAGCGCGGAAAGAACGGGAAACGAGAGCAATGAATCGCCGATAGCTCCCTGACGGATGACAACAATATTCATAGTGCTGCAAGAAGCTCCTTTAAATCAATGCAAGCGGTACCCACCTTGCCAACAACAATCCCTGCGGCATAGTTTGCCAGTCGCGCTGCCTCTTCCAGCTCCATACCGATGGATAGCAAGAGTGCGAGAACAGCAACAACGGTATCGCCTGCACCCGTGACATCGTAGATAGTGCGAGCCTGTGCGGGAATATGGATGGCACGTGAGTTCTGCTGAAAGAGGGCCATACCTTCTGCCCCACGGGTGATTAGAAGCGCCCCATCGCCAATGTCACCTTGCAGACGGTCCGCGACCTGCTCAATAGACATATCTCCATCGTCGTTTCCTGCCGCCAGATTCGCTTCTATTGTGTTCGGGGTAACCACTGTTGCGCCTCGATAGCGGGAATAGTTGTGTCCCTTTGGATCAACAATCACCGGAACATGTGCCTGTCTGCAAAGCGAAATGAGTGTATGGAGCAGGTTTTCAGTGAGAACTCCCTTTGCATAGTCAGAAAGCACGCAAGCATGGATCGTATCTATATGTTCCTGGACACATGTAAGAATAGCGTCTTCTATTGTGACTGGAATGGGATGTCGCTCTTCACGGTCGGTGCGCAACATTTGTTGACTGTGGGCAAGAATGCGAGTCTTCGTTGTGGTTGGGCGGTCCTGGCATGAGAGAAGGTGTGTTGAGATGCGTTGTGTTTGTGAGATAAGTTCAAGTAACTTTGTAGCCTGAGTATCAACGCCAACCACACCGACAAGTTCTACATTACCTCCCAGGCTGGCTATATTGGCGGCGACGTTGCTGGCACCACCCGGCGCATACGTTTGCTGGCGTATTTCTACAATTGGTACTGGCCCTTCCGGCGAGATACCGCGCACAATTCCCCACAGGTACTCATCCAGAATAATATCCCCCACAACCAGAATATTTCGTGTTGGAATGCCTTTCAGCAGAGCTTCAATACGCATAACGATCTCCGTATATATGCCAATTAGGTGTTGCAAAGCCATAATGGTCATTGGTGTTGCAAAGCCATAATGGTCATTGGTGTTGCAAAGCCATAATGGTCATTGCTGGTGCAAAGCCATAATGGTCATTGCTGGTGCAAAGCCATAATGGTCATAGCTGGTGCAAAGCCATAATGGTCATTGGTGTTGCAAAGCCATAATGGTCATTGCTGGTGCAAAGCCATAATGGTCATAAAAGATGGCGACCACAAGGGTCGCCACTACAATGACTCCGACGAAGTCGAGTCTTCATGCCATTGTAGTGGCGACCCTTGTGGTCAATACATCTCACTTAAGCCTGATAATCTCATCAATGAAAGCCCGTCATTTGGTAGAATTTGAGCGTGTGTAGCCACATTTATTGATGAGTTGCAAATCCTTAAGTGAGATGTATTGACCCTTGTGGTCGCCATCTACCTTAACAAGTTCGCGACCAGCAGCAACCATGTTCCTATCACAAGAGAGACTTACTTCAGGCGGTTGCTACTTTAGCCCTATTACGCAAAGGCTTTGCCAATTCCAGAACTTCAGCAGCGCCTTCTGCTAGTGTGGAACTAACAATACCATTTTCGTCGAGGAGTATCGCCATTGGCGTTCCGGCGGCCTTGAACCAGCGAGCCGCGCTGTAACTGCTAGGAGTGTCATCCAGCACTACTGTTGACTTGAAGCCTATCTGATTATCCGTTTTTGTCCCGCCAATCGAGATAACCAGCAACTGGGGAGTTCCTTTGACTGGCTTCTTTTCTCGCTCTTTTTCCCAGATCAACAAATCTTTTAGCATCCCTTGACAAAATGAACAGCTCGGATTCCAGAAGAGCAAGAGGGTTGGCGTTCCCCGGAAATCGGAGAGTTTGATGAGATTGTCGTTGAGATCTAACAAGCTCAGATCAGGAGCGAGGTCACCTATCTTTGGCGGTACCGGAAACATCATGCCATTGTTCGGCTTGTTAACTACTAAAAGCGGGTTGGGAAGCAACTCATCAACCTCAACATCGAAAGTAAATTCAGTCAGGAGAGCTTTAATATTGTCCTCCCCTTCGGCTAGCTTGCCATAGGTTGATCCATCGTAACTAATAGCCACCCCGGATGGCGTTCCACGCACCTTGTATGCATCGGCTACTTCTTTGTCCTTCTGCAAGAGCAAATGCGAGACACCATACCCCGCGACCTTTGCACGATTCTCTTCAACAGTACCCTGGCTGATCATCACTAAGGCTAATTTATTGGCATGCTTCTCCTGCCATTCAACAAAACTTGGCATCATTGCCTGACATGGGCCGCAGTTTGGACTGGTGAAAACCAGAAACGCTGCTTTCTTCGTCTCACCCTTTTGCTCGAGGATGCCACTGAGCGAAACCAGATTGCCAGCAAGATCAGGAAGTTCAAACGCGGGTGCGGGTGTATCTTCGGGCAACCCGAAGGCCGGATTATTCTCGTTAGCAGGAACCCCATTTTCTTCCAGTAGTTCAAGGCGCGTCAACAGGCGTCCCTGTTGCGTCATTGTCTGCAATAACAGCCAGGTTTCAATAGCAACTAACGCCACCAGGATCACACCTACAACAAGAGCGATGGCTTGAAAAGCCGTCAAAGTGGTAATCCAGTTCACAGCGCTTGAACCAACATTGTTATATGATGCTCCCTGCCAGATAACAAAACCGGCGACCACAGCCAGAATCACGTTACGAATAAGCGTAGGCGCGCCAACTGGCTCCGAGTGGAGTTGACCAAAGCAATGGCAGTCTGGTTGGCGTCCTACGGACAGATTCGCGCCGATGCCGACGATGAAGACAACCAGTAATACAGCAGCCCCTATAGCTCCATAGAACGCCCATGCTGTGGGAATGAGAGCTACGGTTACGGCAAGTTCAGCAAAGGGAAGGATAGTTCCAAGTGGGAAAGCGAGAAACGAGGGTACACCAAAGCCTTTCACTGCCTTTTGCGATCCTTTGAGATCGGCGATCTTTGCCAACCCTGCGACAACAAAAACCACGGCGAGCAGCAATCGCGCTACGAGGAGCAAAATGCTCATATCGAAACCTCCTGACGGTGGCGAAAAACCGGCTGGCCGATAATAGACCATAATGAGACAGAATCACTGGTCTTAGCCTCCGGGCCAGATAAAATATTACTTCCTGGATACCTTTTTACATCTGTCGTCTCAACTCCAGCAGGCTGTACCTGACAGACCATACAAGACAAGCTAGAGTCATCGATCAAAGGTCTCCAATTCTTCGTCCATCTACAAGAGTGCGGGAGTGCTGGCTAGCACCCCCGCACCCTTTTTTAGGACTCAAGGTATTCGTTGTACGAAGCCTGATAGCCTAAAAACTAGGCGGCAGTTCTGCCAGCGCCGTTGGAAGCGAGAATGCAGGTCTTGGTACACTTCGGAATACAAAGACCTGTGGTGCATCCACAACCATTATTGCTGACACAGGAATAACCCGTACCACAATCTGACTGGCTTGCACATGCCGTAAGGCTGGAACAGTAGGAATTACAACCACAAACGCCGGTGGTTTTGTTAATATGCTCGAAGCAGTAGCAGTTGGTATTGCCGAACTTCCCAAACTGACAGTTTTTGAGGTTTGAATTGGAGCAAGTAAGCGGATTTTTGCAGGAATACTTTCCCCCATCGGGAGTTGCCGCGAAAGCCTCGCCTGCCGGAATCGCTGCTGCCATTGCTACTGCTGCCGTAATACCGGCTGCTTTTTTCATCGCCTGGCGGCGTGACAGTTTGTCATCGGCCAGAGTCTTCGTGACAGTTTCGAACCAGTTTGCCATTGTCATCTCCTTGTGTTAACTGTGTGGCGCATGTAACCCCATGACGTATATCCCATCAAGGAATTGCTCTACTGCGCCTGCAGACGTAATCCCGCACAGCGCGGAACCCGTTCCAACAAATACAACAGTGTTGAACTTCGCTCTAACATATGCAAAACTTAAGAAGTCGCGAAGAAATGGTTATTCCCGCTATTCTTGAGATTCTACATAGTAGAGGACATGGACGCACTACAAGCACAAAATCATCAGGCAGAATGACGTACTTGACGTGACAACAGTCGTAACCAGATTCTGGTTTACACGACTATCTCAAAAAATGAGCATAGCCACGCAAGAACCGGTATTCCAACCATATACAAACAAACCACAATGTGGCTGTTGCATACCATTTTGTCGAATACGACGCAAGCTAGCACGAAAAAGGATTCCCAAATGAAAAGAGGGTTCGTATTTTAGCTGCGCATCGTATCGTTCCCCCAAACGAACGGATAGCTACGAACAATTTGTCTTTGGCAGAAGCATATGTCTATGAAGTTAGATGTTTTTATGCTTCGTTGGGGAAAGTATAACATGCAATATCTTCTATTGTCAAGCTTTCGCCAATATTTTTTAGCAGATTTTCGACTTCTGAATATCAGAAATTATACTTACACGCGATGAACCACGATGACACTGATATTATCTTTGCCGCCACCTTCCAACGCGGCCTGCATGAGTGACTGAGTAGCCAGAGAAGCGTCGGGAAGGGTTTTGTCCAGGATTTCCTGAATGCGACTATTCCGCACCATTTCCCAGAGACCATCGGAGCAGAGTAACAGAGTGTCACCCGACTGGTATGAGAGCGAAAAAGCGTCTATCTGCACAGAGGCCGTTTCGCCCAGGCAACGATAAATCTGATTGCGTTGTGGATGTGTGTAGATTTCGTCCGCGCCAATAATACCCTTCTCAACCAGGCGTGCGACCATCGAGTGATCGCGGGTCGCCTGAGTCAAACCTTTCTGCGGATTGTAGAGATATGTGCGGCTATCGCCGACATTGGCAACAGTAAGCATAGAGCCAACGAGGATGGCGGCAGTAACGGTAGAACCCATATCGCACTCCTGCTGGCGATTCTGCTGGTAGATTGCCAGGTTGGCGTGCTGAATGCCTTCGAGCAACAGCTCTTTGCTATGTTTGCTATCAAGATCAACATTGCTCAAGAGCGTGGGGATGATCGCGTTGCGAATATGCTGGATTACCAGACGGCTGGCCTCCTGTCCATTAGCGTGACCACCCATACCATCTGCAACGACGAACAGGCCATAGGGACGATAATCAGCGTTGTAGGTATGTGTGCCATGCACCGCGAGCAAGTGATCTTCGTTGGGCTTCTCTTTGCGTGTAATGCCAGGGTCAAGCGCAGTGCCAACGCGTAAGGCCACAACAGCATCAGAAACATTCTGCTGCGGTTCCGTTACGGGTGTGCGCGGCAAAAGTGGCTGTGTGAGTGGCCCCGTCATTGTCCCAACTCCATCCTGTGCTTGCAGTGCCTGCTCCAACAAGGGGGAAAGCGGTGGGTTTAAGTTGACAGTACGAACATTTCTGGCAACTGGCAGTACTGGCGGCATCGCAACCAATGGCGACGGTGATTGTTGCGGAAACTGCGCATTGTCGCTGTGGGGCCAGGTTTCCGGTAATGACGATTGGCGTTGTAAGGAGGGCCAGGGTACCCGCGAGGGGCTACCCCTACCATATTCGGTTGCGCGTCCTGCGTGTATGGTAGGAGTAGCCCCTCGCGGGTACCCTGGCTGATTGAATACAGCTTGTTTCGGCACATTCGGATTCTTCTGTTGGGCTGTGCGTGCCGCCTGTTCGACGCGCCGCCATGTTTGCAGGTAAATCCACTGCTGCACCATTGCCCACAGTAACGCACTTATTAGAAATATCCAGACCAGCAATAGTGTAAGCGAATAAGCGAACAGGACAAAAAGCGGCAAAAGCACCGACGGGCCACGTAAAGCCCATAACGCTGGCAAGTTGGCAATAGCCTGTGCAAGCACGCGCCACCCATGAGGAGGAAATCCGCCGGTAAACCAGAAAAAGAGCAGACTTCCGAGCAAAAGTGAAGCCCATGTTATCAAACGCACCAATTTTTGTGTCAGATATGCCACTTTGATAATTTTTAGCATGTTATCTCTCAAGTCATTTTTCTGCATACTGATAAGCATGGTCGCTCCCTACTATTTCGCGGCATTTCCTCCGCTGCTCACATTCATTGTTGCCAACATCGCTATTGCGTAATGGATTTGCGTAACGCCATTCTGGATCGTACCTGTTGTAGCATCGAACTGCCCGGCAAAGGCAAGTTGGGCGTTCGTGACCATATCATCGAGCAGAGACAGCGCGGGCTGCTGCACAAGTTGCGCGTCACTCATGGCAAACAGCTTTTTCGCGTCCTGATGAACCTGCTCCAGCAATGCCTGAACCGTGTTGATCGCAGTGTCAATGTGTGTAGCAAGTTGCTGCTGCGCTGAACTCGCGCCCGGAGATTGCACCAACCCACGCAAGTGTGTGCCGATATGATACAGCAATCCCGGCGGCTCCTGGTGTTGTACATCAAATTCGAGCAGACCAGCCTGAGCGATACGCGGATCAACCATCACAGGCGTTCCCGGCGGCAGGTCCCGCTGCATATTCTTTAAGCCATCCAGATATTCCAGAATACGAATGAATTGACGATGCATGAAGGGCGGATTCGGCACAGACCAGTCGTCGCGTGCGCTGCCCGCCCATTCCAGCACTTTCTGTACATCGCGGAAGAGCCAGATTTCCAATCCGCCCGGCAATCCCAGTGCTTGCATTGTCGGGTCCGAAGCCAGCAGATGGCGTAGATGGTCAAGTAATCCAAAATGATGGGCCGTATCCAGTGGATTAGGCGTGCGGGGAAAAGCCGCCGAGTAGCGCCATGTGCTGGTATCGGGCGAAGGAATGATTGGCGGTGGCGAAGTTGGCTCCTCGGTCACGAGAAAGCGGCTGGCGAATGTGAGCAGATTCGTATGCTGTGCGTCACCCTTATATTGTAGTTGTACATTGCCTTTATTCACATTCAGCGTACCGAGCAAGAGCGTGCCGCCCTCCGCCGGATCATCGCCAAGCAGCCAGGCGTAGAGGCTATTTCCCCTGGCAGGACTGGCGATATGGCTCAACTCAAGTTGCACTTCGTCGGCAATGCCCTGACTGGTGTTTTCGTTCACCTGCCCACTGCTCATGAAGAAGACGTGACCGACAATGGTACTCACCGGAGGAGCGGCCTGATTTTGTGCATGGGCTGTATCCCTGGGAGGTGCCGCCGGTAACAGCGAGTCGAGATTCATGCCCACAAGGACAAAGACTGAGACCAAAAGCAGCACAAGGCAGGTGAGAAAGATAGGGACTAGCGGGCGTCTATGGTGTTGCTGCGCAGAAAGTTGGTCTGGCAATGGCGTTGTCACCGACAACGGTTGCGTATTCAAATTACTCTGTGTGCCAGATCTTTTGGGCGTCCCATTGCCAATATTTGAATGTTCAGGTTGTCTCAATGCCTTTCCCTCCTGATCGGCTCGCAAAGTTATGCAACAACTACACGAATGCTAAAGCTCAGGTATGGGAGGGTCTACACTACCATCTCATTGCGCATCTATTCACGCTGGCCCCACCACCCACCACCCACACTACCCATACCTTACCCAGAGTGTAATAGAATGCGCAAGAAATTACTGGTTTTTTTGCTCTACGTCATGAAGGTACACATCTCATGAAATTTGGATATGCTTTTTATGCTTCTCATGCTTCCTTCTGATTGCGCCTACTCCGGTACATCAGAACATAGCCTGTTTCGAGGATGGAGATAATATCAATGTTGAAAACTTGAATCTTTAACCGCGTGCGCGAGAGGACATTACGTACTGGGCGCATCTCATACTCCCAGATACCCAGTTCTTGCGCTTCCTGCAAACGATTGCGGCTCTTCACAATCACCTGTTCATCAACATTGCGACTATTGAAATGGGCCAGCATGACTTCGTAAGGACAGTAGTGGGGATAAAGTTGGAGAAGAGGCAGGAGAACACAAACTTCACTGTTGGTGAATTGCTGCTCCATCCATAACATTGGGCCTTCGTCGCTGTGGGAGAGCAAGGCAAGCGTCCCTAACGGAATATTCAATGCAAAGGTGTAGCCTTCAGGCAATAGGCCCGGCAAGGGGAAATGCCGTATCTCATTTTCCGGATGTCGAAGCGGAAGAATGGAAGAGGTAGTATTACGAAGTGAAGATTTTTGCATGGAGATGCTCCTTGTCTAGCTTACGCTCAATTCTAACGAGGAGAAGGTCCTGAACATGCCACTCATACTCCCGTAGCGGTATGCATTCAGACACTTCGGTTGTACACTAACTTCCGTAACGAATAGGCAAACTACTCCTTGTTTCTTCAACGCATCTACCCCTCTGACTATTGTTCCAGGTATAACCCAAATTCGTTACAGATACCGTTTTTTGTTTTGATAGTCATAAACGTATCCGCATTGGTCTACCGAAACGATCAGTGATAGATGTCTCTAATATTTTGGACGCTTACACGAAAGGTTTGTTTCATCACATCAACATCTTGTGCTTACAATCAACTGTACACAAGCTATTGATGAAAAGCAAGGTATTTCACAAACAAATCACACAGAAGTGATAATTTTCACACAAAAATCACAACCCCGGGTTGTGCTGGATTTTTGTTGCGATTCTGCTGGCTATCGTCGCTTTTCTGCTTTCCTCACACGTATTTCTGGACGTTTTCGAATACTCTCTTCACCGATACTCACTCCACTGCTATAATCTCAACAACAAGTTCTAAAGGGTGTATAACGTCGATCTACTAAGACATTCTGGCTAATTTCTCCCCCAAAAACCCCACAGATGGCAGAAAATGATACATACTACTGGTAGATATCTATTGAGTTGTATGGGATAGCGGTATGCACTTTCCTCGTATCACTGCTGTTCTCTTGCTCCTGCTCCTGATTGGTGGCCTCTCACTTGTGTGTATTGACACCCTGAATCTGCTTGCTCCTCCTCATGCCTATGGCAGTCATGTGGAGCATGTGGAAGGAATCATTATCCAGATGGGGGTGAACAAGTCAGGAATGGATTTTGTGTTAGAGACAGCGAACGGACAACATATGCACTTTCAATGCGACAACCCCTGTCGTGCTTCGCAATGGCATGTAGAACGCCACTTGCTGGAGCATGCCAATACGGATGTCTATTATGTGGAAAAGCCAGGCAATAGCTTGCTGGCCGTAGATGTGGATTAACAATGTGAGTTATGTACGTTTGTTGTCTTCACAACACTGGAGCCAGAAAGCAGCATGAACAAACGAAACACACAAAGATTGCAGGGCATTCAAGGCATTCACAGCATGCATCTACCCGCACCTATGGCGAATCAACAACGCAAGGGTGCGCACATTGTCATTATTGGCAATGGCATCGCTGGCTTAACGGCTGCGGTCGCTGCCCGGCGTGCTGCTCCCCATAAAGGCATCATCATGGTCACAGAGCAAAGTCATCCCACCATCAACACACCGGCGCTCAAACAGTTTGCCGTTGGGAAACTGGAGCGAGAGCAACTGCTGGCTTATCCTCTGGGAACAGAGCGCAACAACACTATTCAGGTCGTACATGGGCGAGTCGAAGAGATTCATGCTCGTGAGAGGTATATACGTTTGTCTCACGGCGGCATACTCGACTACGGCGACCTCTTGCTCGCCACTGGCAGTACTGCCAACGGACTACCCCAACTTCAATGCCCGCACAGGCACCTACGCTCTGTATGGCCTGGTTGCCCTGGTTGTCAGCGGCTTTGTCGGACGCCTCATGGATCGCATCATGTCCCGCCTTCTCGCGGCTGAAGTGGCTAAAACAATCACCATGCAAGAGAAATGGGAACAATGCTGGAACTGGTCGCAGCCCTTACAATGGACGACGAACCTCGTGCGGACACCCGAAACATTAGTGCGGCAGGTACAACGTGCCGCGCCGCGCGAGGAATTTTACCGCTCCATCATTCGCTATTGGCGCAAATTTCACGTGATGCTTGCGCTGGTCACGGTTGGCCTGGTTGCCTGGCATCTGGTATTTGTGGTGCAGTTGATGGTTTTTCATATGGGGTAGGGATGGTGGCTAATTTGGACTGGCACGAGCGCAGCAATGTCGAGTCCCCATGGGCTTATTTTACCGCGCTGCCCGAATCTCTTCTATAAGCTCCTGCGCACGCTCCGTCAGCCAGACAAACTCGTGGGCTTGCACCTCTGCCAGTACAACTTCGGCTTGATGTAGCGCTTCCTTGTAGTTCCCTGATAACAGAGCGACCTGAGCCATTGCCAGTTGGCCTTCGGCCCGTGCCTCAGCTTCTAATCCTTCAAGGGTAAGTGCGTGCTGAAGTGTTCTGCTGGCACGGGTGAGATACCGTGTGCGTTGCGCCATATCTTGTTGCGTATTCGTTGCTTTCGCCTGTGCGATGCGCAAATTGCCAGCCGCGACCAGTGCCAGACCGATACAGGGAACATTGTCCACCTTTCTTCCCAGTATAAGGGCGCAGCATACACAAGTTTGTGCCGAGGACAACTTCCCTTGCTGCTGAAATACATCCGACAGCAAGGTATTCCACATGCTGACGTATACCTGGTCGTTAATCTGTTCCGCCAGCAGCAGACCGCGCTGGAACCATTCCTCGGCCTCCGTGAATTTGCCAGAACGGGCAGCCAGTATACCCAGATTGCTGTACACGACGGAGGTGAGCGGCGTATCACCTACCTGTTCAGCCAGCGCGAGGGAACGCTGGAGAAACTCCTGCGCCTGCGCATATTCGGCCTTTTGCAGATGGATATACCCGATGTTACAGGACACATGCCCAACTTCGCGCTTCTGTTCATGCTCCTCAAAAATTGTCAGCGCAATATTCAGATGTGCCAGCCCTTCGGTGGGGCGTCCAACACTGTTGGCAATAGAACCCAGCACGCGGTGAATACGCGCAAGGTCAACCGGGTCACCTGCCAGCGTGCGTCGGATGCGTGTTGAGAATGTGTCCTGTCCAGTTGGAGGTTGCTGCTGCTGCAATGTCTCCTCGAACAGGCGTTGCGCCTCGCTTACGAATGCATAGGCATCGTCGTAGTTCCCTTCCTGCCAACTGATAAAACCTTGCTGATAACGTATTGTTGCCCAGGCTGGCCCGCGTGAAATGCCGCTTGCTCGTAGCACCTGTTCGCCTCGCTCACGACACGCAAGCGATCGCGCTTTATCTCCGGTATAGTAACAGCTCCATCCGACTTCGCACCAGAGCAGAGCTTCTATCTGAGCCTCGCGCTGCCGGGCTTCCAGCGAGTCTTGCGCCGATAAAATAGCTCGTTTCTCTCGTTGCGCCAGAATTTGTTTATAAAAATGTTGCGCCGCCTCAAAGTTTCCCTGGATTCTTGCACACTCACCCAAGCGTTCCAGCAGGAAAGTATGTATTGTATCATCAGTAAGAGCATCGGTAATATGCGCCAGGGCGAGGCGATAGTACCGTTCCGCATCGGGATAGGCCGAGAGAATATAGGCGGAGTTGCCGGCCAGTTCAGCATAGTGAACAATGCGCTCATCTTCCACGCCACCTTCGACAAGGTGATAGGTAATGGTGGCCGCTCCTTCCTCTTCATGCCGCGCATAGAGTTGTTGCAAAATCTCCGCAACTCTCCTATGCAGCAACGCCCGCTTCGTCGCCGATAGCCGTTCATAGAGATGGCTCACGAGCAGAGGATGCCAGAAGTGGTAACGAATACGTGTCCCGCGACCTTCTTCCGCCAGCACTCCTGCCTGTAAAGCTTCATCCAACAAATCAAGAATGGTGTCTTCATCTTTCTGGTTCGCGCCATAGCCCTCCATTGCGCGAATCAGCGTGAACTCGAAAGAACCTCCCATGACAGCAGCGTTCACCAGTAATTGCTGACAGGAACGGCTGAGTTTACTGATGCGATGATCGAGCGCCACTCGAATATTTTCCGGCAACGCGGAGTGTTTTCTGCGAGCTACCGCTGGTTTCCCATCAGGCAATGCGGTGGACTCTGTTAGCTCTGTACCGGCGGCGAGCGCCAACTCTTCGGCGAAAAAGGGATTACCCGCCGCCTGTTGCTGGATAGAGCCCACCACGTTCTCTGGCAAATAGCCAACCAGTTTTCGAATGTGTTCGTTCGTCAAGGGTTGAATCGAGAGCGTGGTAATTGTATGTTCGCGCTGCATATGCGCGATCAAGCCATGTAAAATGTGATTTGGGGCTAATTCGCTTTCACGGCAGGCACCAATGAATAACACAGGTTGCCCCGAAAGTCTGCGTGCCAGGTAGCCAAGCAATTCGCAACTGCTGCTATCAGCCCATTGCAGATCGTCCAGCACTATCAACAACGGTCTGTGATGGCTCATCAATGTAAAGAGAGCCAAAACTGCCTCCCACAAACGCTGCTGCTCTTGCTCCGGCAACAACGACGAAGGATGAGGCAACATGGCGTATAGTTCCGGCAACAATACTCCCAATGGCGCGAATACCTCTGGATATTGCTCTATCTCCTGCATCTGCCACAACCCTTGCAGCAACGCATTGCGCAATATCTCTATCCATTGCCGGTAAGGAATACTACTCTCCTGTGCGTACATCCTGCTCCAGATTACACCCCACCCGTGAGATTGTGCCTCGCCGCCCACTTCCTCAACCAATCGCGTTTTACCTATACCAGCCTCACCCTGCAAAAGCAGCCACTGCGGGCGTCGCTGTGTATCCAGAGGCAACAAACCACCTCTTTTATTGCTCAAATAGCTGGCATACTCTGCCCCGACAGCATATGCACTATTCCCATCATCCTTATCCCCCGCCGTTGTAAAGACAAATTCGCGCATTGCCGCCAGTTCCGTCTCGCGCCCCACCAACGGCCTCTGATGGCTCCGCCCAACATATGTCCTGAATGGCTGCTCACCTGATAAATGTAGGGACCGATTTATCGCGTCCGCGTCCCCTTCCACATCCCCGTCCGTATCAACATTCTCCTTCGCACCCAGTTTTATTTCTTCATTGGCGATTACGTTATCTAACAATGGACGCACATTGTTTGGTAACGGTTGCGAATGTGAAAGAGATGGCGGTTGCGAATGTGAAAGAGATGGCGGTTGCGAATGTGAAAGAGATGGCGGTTGCGAATGTGAAAGAGATGGCGGTTGCGAATGTGAGAGAGATGGCGGACGCGAAGGTGAGAGAGATGGCGGACGCGAAGGTGAAAGAGATGGCGGCTGCGAATGTGAAAGAGATGACGGTTGCGAATGTGAGAGAAATGGCGGACGCGATAAATCGGTCCCTACGTCATCCAGGCCATTAGCGGGCAGCACCAGAGAGGCATCACCTCTTTGTATCGCTTCAAAAAGAGCGCATGTCCCGGTTGAGGGTTCCGTATTGTGACGGCTTTTCAAGGCAGCAACGAATTTCTGGTAAGCGCGAATCGCCTCGCCACGTCGTTTCAAACGAGCAAGTACAAAAATAAGGCGCTGTACCGCCGCCTCGTTTGTAGGATTACTGGCAATGAGCTGGTCAAGTGGCTCAATCGCCGTGGAGAATGCCTCTTGCGCTATGCGCTCGTCCGCGAGCGCCAGCAATGGATCTTCTTTCCGGGTATCCGCGAGGTGTCTTTCGTGTACATCCGCCTTCTGGGATTTCCGAGGTGTCTGAGTAATCTGGGTGGATTGAGCTACCTGAGGTATCTGAGTAATCTGGGTAGATTGAGCTACCTGAGGTGTCTGAGTAATCTGTGATGCTTGCACTCCCACTGGCAAACGTTTCCCAACATATGTCCGCACCGTGCGCCCCTGCTCAGATGTATGATAAGCATACCAGTAAGGCCCATGCCCTATGCCGTCACGGCATTTGGAACACTGTGGCTTGCCACAAAAACTGACCTGTTGTCTATATGTGACCTTACTGTCCATCGTCTAATCGTCCCATTCTTCTCAGGTTTAAAGCAATACCCTCTTAAGCATATGAACGCAAAAAAAGGGGACTGTCGCCCTCATCAGGAGTAGACAAGCAAAAGACCAAGTATATTGTATCGCACCGGTCAATGGGACATAAGTTCTTATTTCAAGCAAAAGCTTTTGCCAATTATTACCTGATGGAGTAACATTCAGAACTGGTCTGTGAGGAATCCACTATCCACTCGTCCTGCAATTTGCATCCCTATAAAACCATGAATAGATGTAAAATGGGCGTGAGTTGCCTTTCGGCAACTTCCACGCCCATGTATTCTATCATGAATGTTCACGCGAACATCCCGGTTCTTCTAATCGTAATGTGACATAGGTGCTTCCCTTTCAGCAACAAGCCAGGCAACATTGCCTTTCCTACTAATTACAGTATACCCAGAGATTCGACAAATCACGCGATAACCGTGATGAAAAATGGCACGATTGCCGATTTCGCGTCAGGGATGACGCGATATAATATCACCACCCGTATCAACGATATGATAAGTTGCCACATGAGTAGGATGTACAATGGTTGAGTGTATGCTGCTTTCGTAGCGAGCAAGGCCGAGCAATAAGGCGGATAGTAAAGCGACGAGAGAGATAACGGCAGCAGTCCGTTGTTTGAGTTGAGCAGTACTCATGCGGCAGGCTCCTGTCTGCACAGCCCTAAGCTGTACTGATGGGTGAGATTGAAGTAAAGTAAACTTCTTATCATTAATATACCTGAGTCTGACAGAAAATGAGCCGAAATCTACTCCTGTTCGTTGGTTATGTTAACCAGAGATAGAAGGTAGACTCCCACAATTTTTTGGATGTTAAATGCAACGATACCTTTTGCCAACATTTGTACTCGCACTATTTACACAATGTAATAGCAGCATGTCCAAATCTAAGGAGGTGTGATGCGAGGTAAAGAGGAAGAAATCAGTGAAGCCTGGAATAAGCTACGTCTATATAAACTTGATTTTACATCAATGCATGATTTAAGATGACAACGCTAAAGATGCAGCGATATGAAGAGCTATATGCATATCATGTATTGATATGCATGATTGTATGAAGCGTGCTTTCAACATTGTGCAAATCGAGTTTTGCCTGGCACTCATTGAAAATCTGTTTTGCTTCATATAGATTATTCACCCCCTGCGAATAACTCTGTTTTTTAGGGTCTTTACGCTTCAACAACAGAAGACCATATTTATGCATGGTACGTGCATACTCGAGACGCATACCATATTTGTGAAATGATTGTAAGGCCTGTTGAAAGTATTCATCTGCTTGCTCATCTTTACCTTTCGTTGCGAAAATGTCTCCCAAAAGGCTATGAGCGCGTGCAAGTACCCAATTTTGTTCGTATTCAATAGCCTCTTTCCTTACAGCAACAACATATTGATATGCCGTTTCCAAGTTGCCTGACATCAATGAAACTTGAGCTAGAGCTAGTTGGCTTTCGATTTTTGTTTCCGCTTCTAATTCCTCAAGAGCAAGCGCACGATCCAGATTTATTTTTGCTAACATAAGATAATAGCCGTAATTTTTGAATGTATCTTTTGCCTCCCCTCTGTTCATAATTTGAACATTTAGCAGCTCTTTTGCCTGTAATATACACATATTTCCAAGTGCAGTTAAGGCGAATCCAATGCAAGGATTATTGCGCATAGTACGACTAGCTTTTAATGCTTGATATATGTTGCTTCTAGCTTCTACAAGTTCGCCTTTGTCCAGAAGCACACCTGCCAGGTGTACATGCAATATATTCATATATATTTGATCGTTGATTTGTTCAGCTAAAGTAATTCCGCGTTTAAACCATGTTTCTGCCTCTATTAAATCTCCCTCTCTAGCAGCTAACACACCAAGATTACCATAAACTACAGAAATGAGAGGTGTATCTCCAACCCTCTCCGCAAGATAAAGAGAACGACGCAATGAGGGCTTTGCCAGTGAATGCTCGGCTTTTCTTAAATAGATATCGCCTATATTACAGCTCACATTAGCTATCTCTCTTTGACAATCATATTTTTCAAACAGCGCTAATGCTGTATTCAAATGTGATAGTGCGCTGGTCAATTGACCAACAGTCGCTTCAATAGCCGCGATCAATCTATGCGTTCGGCCAATATCAACCGGATTACCAGCAAGCGTTCTTTCAATGCCAGTTAACTCGCTGGCAGGTAATATCGCAGTATCAACATTTTTGAAAAGTTTAAGAGCCTCTTGCGCGACAGTCTTGGCTTCATCATACTTTCCTTCTTGCCAAAAAATGTAGCTTTGCTGGAAACGGATGCCAGCCCATGCTGTACCCGCTTTGATTTCTGCCTCTTGTAAGGTAGTTTCACCGTGATTACAACATTGCTGTGCAAGATCAAGATTACCTGTACTATACCAAGTCCATCCAATTTCACACCAAAGCAGAGCTTGAATTTGCGCCTCATGCTGATATTCGTCACGTGAAGCTATGTTTGTTTGATTACTGCGTTCTCTAAGAACTCTTTCGTAGAGATTTCTAGCTTCTTCATAATTGCCCTGTAATTTGGTACATTCCCCTAGCCGTTCCAACAGATAGGCTAGTTGCGATTGTTCGTGTTCGCTTTCTAGCAAGCCGGGTTCTGTGTCTGGTTCTTCGAGGTGTGTGGCGGCTATGCGGTAGTAGCGTTCGGCTTCGGGATAGGCGGAGAGTGCGTAGGCGTGGTTGCCGGCGAGTTCGGCGTAGTGGATGATGTTTTGAGAGTCACCACCACCTTCGACGAGGTGATGAGTGATGGTAGCGGCTCCCTCTTCTTCGCGGTTGCGATAGATTTGTTGCAGCACGGTCGCGGCACGACGGTGCAGGTTAGCGCGACGGGCGGCAGAAAGTTTGTCGTAGAGGTGACTGGCAAGCAAGGGGTGCCAGAAGTGGTAGCTCACGTGCGTACCGGTACCCTCTTCTGTAATCACGCCTGCTTGCAAAGCTTCTTCGATCAAATCGAGAATGGTATCCTCGTCGGTTGGATTGACGCCGCCAGCCTCCATTCTGGCGATGGTGGTGAACTCGAACGAGCCACCCAGCACGGCTGCGTTGCCGAGCAATCGTTGACAGGGTGTGCTTAACCGACCCATACGCAATTCGAGAACGGCGGCGATGGTATCCGGCAGCGTTTGCGTTATATCGGTTACACCAGGCGTTGCTTGCGCATCAGAGGAAGCATCAGGTAAGGCAGATACGGGGGCCGAAAAGTCTGCTACATTGGTGAGTCCACGGGCTAACTCTTCCGCGAAGAATGGGTTGCCTGCCGCTTGATTCTGGATATGCTGCACGACTTGCTGCGGTAGGTGAGAGACGATCCGGGCAATTTGCTCTTTCGAGAGGGGTTGTAGCGCCAGATGTGCCATCACTTGCTCGCGCTGTAGGGCTGTCAGCAATGAGCGCAAAGGGTGCTGGGCGGGCAGTTCGTTGTCGCGATAGGTGCAAATGATGGCGATGGGATGGCCGTGGAGGCGGCGTACAAGGTAGGCAAACAACTCACAGCTACTGACATCGGCCCAGTGAAAGTCATCGAGGACAAGCAGCAGGGGCGTGCGCTCACTAATCGTCACCAGCAAAGCCAGCGCGGCTTCCCAGAGGCGTAGTTGCTCTTGTTCAGGAGAGAGTGGCGCTGGAAATGTGACTTGCGGCAAAAGAGCATGTAATTCTGGCAAAAGAGAACTGAGTGGCTGAAACACAAGTGGCTGTCGGCTGATCTCTTGTTTTGGCAAAAGCCCATGCGTCATTGCATTGCGCAGCACCTCCGTCCACTGCCGGAAAGGAACACTGCTTTCCTGAGCGTAGACACGGCTCCAGGCAATGGTCCAACCGCGCTGTTGCGCCTCACGACTGAGTTCCTCGGCGAGACGTGTTTTGCCGATACCAGCTTCTCCGACGAGGACGGCGCACTGGGGCTGACGTCCGTAGTCAGATGGCAGAATGGAGTACTTTTTACGTGAGGTTGCAGTGGCGTGTGTACTCTCTTCCGTATTGAGCAATATGCGCCGTAGTTCCTCAACCTCGAAATCGCGCCCGATGAGTGGATTGAGATGAGTACGCCCAATGGGAGTGCGATTGACGAGGCGTGCCTGTTGAGTAGTGTCACCGGTACCAGCGTTACGTATATCCGTCGCATGACCTTGCCCATTATGCGACGTCAGAACGGGCATACTGCCATGTTGTATGGCGATATAGAGTTGGCGTGTTTCCGGCAAAGGCTCGATATTGTACGCTCGTTTGAGCGCCGAGGAGAACCGGCTAAAGGACTGCAAAGCCTCGCCACGCCGGTCGAGTTGTGTGAGTGAGACCATGAGACGCTGCACGGCGGCCTCATTGGCCGGGTCCGCCATAAGAATGCGGTCAAGCGGTTCAATAGCGTTGAAGAGTGCGCCGCGTGCGATGCGCAAATCAGCAAGTTCCAGCAGTACCCCCATCCACGCACGTTGCAGCATCTCACGACGAGCAATCGCCCAATCGGCATGCTGCTCTTCTGGCAAGAAATCGCCGCCGTAGAGTGCTACGGCCTCTTCGAGGAATTGCTCTTTCTCACTGGAGTCGCTGCTGGCGTTGGCCCTGGCAGCGAGTTGTTCAAAAGCGTTGGCGTCAACCCAGATCGATGCCTGGTCAGCTAGAATAAGTCCCTCACGCTCGCTCCGCAGCAGACGTGATGTGGCAAGCCGCTCAAGCGATGGTTCACATAATTGCCGCAGACTGTGGACAGCACGATCCAGGCGCCCACTGGCATTCTCAAAATCCAGATCGGGCCAGAGCGCATCCATTATCTGTTCGCGGCCCCATTTGCGCCCTACATTACTGAGTAAACAGGCCAGCAGTGAACGTACCCGCTGGTGTTGCCAGGCCGCTTCGGTGACGCTTTGCCATTGTGATCCATGACGGCGTTCCAGTTGAAATTGTCCCAGGACTCGTATGCGTATGACGGTAGGATCGGCTTCAGTCGCAGGATGCTCTTGCACACCAGTTGTCATATCCTGCGCTCTTTGCAGTTCGGGAGGCAGTTCTTTGCCAATATATGTTCGCGTAGTACGCCCATTTTCATTGCGATATGCGTACCAGTAAGGTCCGTGCCCTACGCCTTCACGACATTTGCGGCACCGAGGCTTGCCACAATAGCTAATCTGCTGGTGATAAGTGACATTGCCGTTCATCGTACTCTCACTTCTTACCTTATACCTCATGCGCATAGTCTGAGCCGCATTTGCTCTCTTTTAACACAAGACAAGTAACATAAGACAAGCAAAGAAACTTCTGTATTATATCTCATACGTCAACATTAAAAAAAACGCCAGATATGATAAGACTGGTATAAGACAACCAGAAAGATTTCTTTGCAAGAAAAATGGTTGCCCCTACAGGTATTGCATATGCTATGCCCCTTCGCCTGTGTTGACAATAGAGATTTAGGAGATTACACAAAGTCCTCTTACCTATACTTACTCCTGGGTAGTGCTTTGTAGTGCGTTGTTCTTTAGTGCGAAATGAGAGCCAGAAGAAGGAAGAACTGGAATGATGTACGAGAGTGAAGTAGCACGAATACGCCGACAAATTGAGGCAGAGATAGAGGCATTGCAATGGGGCCTGTACGGTCTGGCCTACGGTACGTCACGCCACGATTTTATCAATAAGCGCATGGATAGCGTCGGTACATATCAGACAAAGTTGGCGGACTTTGTGGGTAAAAACGAGGCAGATGAAATGGTGGTCACTCTTTACAACAAAACCATCAAATAGCAAATGCAGTGCGGGGGATGCTTTATGATGGCAGAGGAACGGTTCAGATGCATGTATGACCGGTATCTGTGGGTGCGGTGCGGGTGTTGGGGAGTGATGATTGTAGGAGCGGTATTTTTCTTTAAAGTATCAGGCGGCTTCCCGCCTCCAGCATGGCGACTTCTGGTTCAGACCGTGCCACAGGTCGCCCATCTCTGGGGATCACGAGGGCCAGTTACTGTGGTGCCTCTGGTATTGCCGTGTATCCAATCACTCTTCTATCTGCTCATCTGGGTATGTTTCGTCTGGGGCTGGATAGCAGTGATACGGCACTGGCGACAGAACGAACGCGAGCGACGGGCATTCACGAAAAATGTTGCGGCGCAATTTGAGAGAGCCGTACAAGAACGCCTGGAACAGCAACGACGGCTGGAGCAGCAGCAACAGATGGCGCAGGAACATAAATCACAGTTTCGCACACCAACACTGACGCATTTACCTGCGCTCCCGGTTATGACGGGAACAGCGCAAACACGACAGAAAGGCCATGCAAATCAGACATATGCAACAGGCCGCACGAGCCATACACAGCAGACAAACCGGGCGCAGACAGAACAGGCGGATGTTATGACGGCTTCCGTGCAATGGCAGCGCAAACTTCAATTGCACCTGGAAATCGGAACGGGCTGGGATGTTGGTATCAAGCGCAAGCAGCAACCGAACGAGGATAGCATGGTTGCGTTTCAGGGAACATGTATTTATAACAATGCCTTGTTGCCCTTTGGTCTGCTGGTTGTTGCTGATGGCATGGGCGGTCACGCGGCAGGACAGGAAGCCAGCTATTTAGCGGTCCAGGCGATGGTGCAGTGGGTAGTGCCGCATATAGCAGGTGTCAGCGCCATGAGCGATGAATTGCTAACAGAATTGCTGGTAGACGGCGTGCGCCAGGCGAATCTCGCTGTGTTCCAGCGCAGCCAGGAGATCGGCGCGGACATGGGAACAACTATTACCGCCGCTCTTGTATTGGATACAAAAGCTTACGTGGTCAACGTGGGCGATAGCCGCACATACCTCTATCGCGCAAGTGATGGCTTGAGACAGATTACACACGATCACTCGCTGGTGGCACGATTAGTCGCGGCGGGCCGGATTACACCTGATGAAGTATACACGCACCCCGACCGCAACCAGGTCTATCGCGGCCTGGGCGATAAACGCAATGTGGAGGTGGACTCGTTCATGCTGCCCTTGCTGGCCGATGACCGCTTGCTGCTCTGCTCAGATGGCCTCTGGGAGATGGTGCGCAACCCGGAGATTGCAGGGATTCTGAAGCAACAAGATTGGCACCCGGCACAAATGAGCAAGGCTCTCATTCACTCCGCGCTCAATGGCGGCGGTCTGGATAACATCAGTGCCATCGTGGCACATGTCACACCAATCACTCTTTGAGTTGCATCACATTTTGAAAGGGAAGGAACCAGATGCTTACGCGACAAACACGTAATACACCGGAACGAGCCAACAATGGTGTGCAAACAATAGAAAGGCGATCAAACATGGTTACAGCGGAAATTGTTGTGGATGAGGCGACTGAACAGATTGACAGGTGGGAACCATTGTTACACGATGATCAACGTGATCATTTCCGCGAATATCTTTCAAAGCAGCATGATGAAGCATCATTACAACCAGTACGAGAACTGCAATGCATGAGTGATAGTAATCAGCTCTACAAGCAAGAAATCGGGCGCGTGCGTCAATTATCAGCCGAGGAGGTGATAAATCTCGCCCGGCGCATTGAACGCGGGCTTGAAGAGAGAGCGAAGGCAAAACCTTGTGCGGCCCTCATCGCGGATGGTAACGAAGCCAAACGGCAGATGATTGAGGCCAATCTGCGCCTGGTTGTGAGCATCGCGAAAAAATATGTGGGGCTTGGCATGGACCTGATGGACCTTGTGCAAGAAGGGAATATTGGCTTGATTCACGCCGTGGAGAAATTCGATTACCACATGGGTTATAAGTTCAGTACCTATGCCACATGGTGGATACGTCGCTCGATCTCGCATGCGATGGCAAAACAGGCTCGCACTATTCGCGTGCCTTTATATAAGCACGAGGAGATGAAGCGCATGTCCCAGGTGCGCCAGCGTTTGCAACAAGACCTGGAGCGAGATCCGTCAGTCGAAGATATCGCCAAAGCCATGTCCATCAGCGAGCAGCAAGCCCTCTCACTACTAGCTAACAGCGAAGATACAATGAGCCTGGATGCCCCCAACGGCAACCTCGACGATGATTCTTCATTGTGCGAAACATTGGAGGATGATAGTGTCTACTCACCTGAATCGGTCGTCATCACGCAAATGCTTGAAGCCCACATTCAGGAATTGCTGAAAGGATTGACGCCGAATGAGCAGCGCATCATTCGTATGCGCTTCGGCCTCGGCGGTGCCAGCGAACATTCACTCAAAGAATTGGGCAGGAAGCTCGGCGTGACCCACGAGGCTGTGCGCCAGGTGGAGGTTCGCGCCCTGCGCAAACTCGCACAGCCTTGCCACAATTCTATGCTCTCCGATTTCTTACATTAATACATAAACTGATACCAACAGTCCAACCAACAGGCCAGCGCATCCGGCGGATGCGCTGGCCTGTTGGTTGGACTGTTGGTACATCCCCAAAAATTTGGATATCGGTACAAAAATTTCAAGGTCTCCACATGGAAAATGAAGAGAAGAAAACCCTTCATAGCCATCCGGTAATTGGGTATAGTCCTTATAAGGGAGCAGTGATAATTATGAATTATCGCTCACCTGAATTCCTACAAAAGACAGGCAGGAAGAAAGGCTATATCTATGCAGCATGTCATGCTAGACCTGTACGGATGCAATCCGGAGTTACTTGCGAATGAGGCATTTTTGCGCCAGGTGCTGGACGAGTATCCGCGCCACATTGGCATGGAGAAAGTCAGTCCAGTGGTGTTGCGCGATATTCGGACAAGCGATCCGATGGATGACGGATTCTCTGGCTTCGTTATCATCGCCACCAGCCATGTTAGCTTACACGCCTGGCCGCCGTATAAGATGATCAACATTGATATTTTTTCCTGCGAGGAGTTTGATGTAGAAGATACCGTCACCTATGCGCGACTCATGTTCCAGACCGAGGATATCGAGGTTCATACCGTCGAGCGTGCGTTGCGCTCCCCGCGTCTCTCAGCAAGACAAAAACTGTTGCGCTAAACAGTTTCTCACCTGCTATTTGAGGAGCAATATGTATGAAGCTCAAAGGAATCGCCTGTCTGCTCTTTTTTCTCAATACCGCTTTGTTCGCTACCTACTACTCAATATCAAAAGAGGCGATGGGGCGCATTGACCCAATTGTCTTTTCGTTCTTTGAAATGATCTTGTTGGTACCGATCGCTGTCTGCATCCTGATCTGGACATGGCAGGATGTCAATCGCGCTGTGATAAAACATGGAGTGATACTGGGCAGTTGGCTCTGCCTCTCGTTCTTCACTATTGCGATAGCCCTCAAATACACAACTGCTACCTCTACGGCCTTTTTCCCATCGTTAAATGGTCTGCTGGCAGCATTTATCGCCTGGTTTCTGCTGCGACAGCCCATCAAAAAAAGTACCTGGGTGGCTGGTATTATCTCCGTAATTGGTACTGTCTTGCTCATCAGCGTCTCCTCAGTGGGTGGCTGGCGCGGCACATTGATCGCCTTCCTTGGCGGTGTCTTCTTCACCTTTTATGTCTTCCTTGCCGATCATGAGCAAAAAGATATAAGCAATCCCTGGTCGCTTTTCGCCGTCGAAACACTCACAATGGCTGTATGCGCAACCTTCATCGCTCTGCTCTTCGGCAACTGGCAAGCCGTCCATCCATCGTTGCCTAAAGATGGCCTGATACTGCTCTATATCGCGGGTGCAACGACATTTTTACCAATCCTGATTACCGTCACGATGCAGAAGCACATCTCACCTGTGACTGTTTCTTTTATCTACATCCTGGAGCCGGTGCTGGGTGCGCTCTTCGCCAATCTGTACTTGCATGAAACGCTGCCCCCGCTCGGTTATCTCGGCGGCGGCCTCGTCATCATAGGCGCAATCATTCACACAACCGGGATAGCACTGCCTTCGGCGGAGAAACGCACCCGGAAAACTATCTCTGCCCATCAAAAACGACAGCACAGCCATCCATTTTATGTCAAGTCCGTTGCTGCCTTCATCGCCTTCATTCTTTTCCTCGGCGCGGAATTCGCGCTACTCTACAGCCTTGGCGGGTTTCCACCACGCGCATGGCTCGATCTCTACAGACTCTGGCCCAATCTCGCCACCCTGGCCGGGAACGGTCAAACATCCTACGTCATTCTATTGTGGGTGCAGGCAATATGCTGGCTGATAGCCTGGCTGGCCGCCGTTCTTATGGCTCTCCTCATCGTCTCCTACCTCATTGGGAAATTGCAGCCCGCGCAATCCGAAGAGGAATTTGCGCTACGTTACTACTTCTCCAGAGAAGATACCGTTGCCATTCCAGCCATTCCACCAATGCCAACATGGTATCCTGCGCGTTCTACTTCACCGCTGGAAGACACCAGAGAGCGCGTCCTGGTGGAAGAATTTTTGCGGGAGTATCTTTAATCTATCAGAATCTTTTCTCTCTGTAGATAATTTTCAGGATACAAAGACAAAACACGCCTTTGCTGCGTTATGATATGTAGTAGGCATATAGCTTCACAAAAGATATATTACCGAACGCACAAATACCTTCCTACTCATCAATCAGGTAATCACGCTGGAAAGGATTTTTAACAGAATGAAAGGCAATCATTTCACCATTACTCACGCTGACACAGGCACACGGCTGACATGCACACGGAGTATTATCGCAGAATGGACGCTTCTGGCCCTCGCCTTGCTCCTCTTTGTGGGTTGCGCCAACGCTGGTAACCCGCAAGGTCCAACGCCTCAGCAAACCGCGACCACGCCGGGCACCCATCCCTCAACCGCTACTCCTCAGCTGACTCAACAGTATGAGTTCACAGAACAAGATAGTGGAAGAACAGTCACGTATTCCGTCACTTCTCGCTTTGGCATAAGTTTAAACGAGCAAAAGTACCCAAAAAAGAATCTCCAGGTCTCCTGTTCTCCACCAGAAACCATTGGAAGCGTCTCAAATCTTCCGTCAGTCTCGCCACCGCTCTATGCGGTAAGGTATCAAGGTATACAACCGGGCCAATGTACCATTAAGAATGGTACCTTTCTTCTCACAGTAAGGATTGTTGCCTGAGTCAGGAGTGAGTGGCAACCCTGGTTCACCCCTATCCTCGCGTCCGATTCAGTCTGACAATAGACAAATCTGCTGGATAGCTTATGAGGATAAACAGAGACACCCACACAATCCAGCAGTTGTGTTGGATGGGTGTGGGTGTCTCTGTCACCATTTACGTCGCGTTGGCAGAAAACAACTTGACTACTTGAACTGATGGTTGGTAAGGTTAAATGTCAGATGTTGGCCTGTCACACTGCGCAGTAGCAGAATATTACCGTGCTGTGCCGTGATAACCAAAGCTGTTGTTCCCGTAGGAGCCAGGAATGTTCCCAGAGGATGTAAATCAAACCCGCCCTGGTTATTGATTGTCTCGTTGTAGAGGACAATGCCCCCCAAGCCGTTAGTACCATCCGGGTTCATTTTTACCCCTGAGTAAGCCAGCACCCAGTCGCTACCCACAGGTCCTTGCCAGAAATTGTGAACTGCGAAGCTGCTCTGCGAGAATGGCCCCTGTCCCAAAGCAGCAATCCCCGCGTGCCGTAGTGCCGCAGGCTGAACCGGCGGGGCTTGATTCTGGTTGGCAGGTTTGGCAACGGTATGCTCACGTCCTTCCTTGATCTTTTGATTGAAGCTCTGCATTTTCTGGTCAAGAGTCACTGGTCCGCTGCTGTTCCTCGCATTCGCTATGCCAATGCCGAGCATACAGATAAAAACGGCGGCACAGAAAGCGAGTATGAGCAACCCGCGGATCGAGCTACGCGAACGACTCTGTTGCGGATAAGGTCTGGCGGTGCTGAATGATTTCCGTTGAACGCGCTTGCCTTTCTTCATGGATTTCTCCTCCTGAAATGCTATCATGTTACAACAATCGTGTCCTTGAAGCTACTCATCATGAATTTCAAGCGAGTAGATCATATTTTGTGCGGTGGAAGAGTTGTTGTTCAGATCGGTCCAGAGGTCATTCCACGCCTGACTTGAGGTCAGCGTTGAATTATCCAGGTCGTACTCGTCCCACGGCCCCTGCATATAGACCGTTGCATGTTGATATTGCGCTCCGTACAAACTGATCATTGCCCACTGTCGTGCTAGCGCATCGTAATAGATTTCCGGTGTAGGTAAGGCCGGCAATGCTCCCCAGGAAACATACCACTCATCATATTGGTTCCATCCATTATTGCAGGAACCATTGTTGTCGCTATACTGGGGGCAGCCATCAGCCGAGCCGAAGTCGAGATAGTCGTAACCCTTGACGCTGGAAAAACCTTGCACCCAGCTATTTGTCACAGAGTAACTGTTCCAACCTGGTTCCAGATCGCCCGCTCCCATCATACCTACCTGGGAAGTATATCCTTGCGATTGGTTGTAAGACTGTATCGCGGCTACATCATTTGCCCAGGTTTGCCCATTGGCGTAAGTCACCCAGATGCCATAGTTGTTGATCCCGATACCCAGTGTGAGAACTGAGGTCGTATCACTGCCCGTGCAAACCCAGTAACCATGGGCAAACGCCTCTGCCATAGCCTGCACCTGTGCATGGGTAATGGTAACACCGTTGAGCATATACACATTACCATAGTAGTGTTGACCAAAGTCCAGTACCACTTCACTGTTAATGGGCGGCGAGAAACTCCTATCGAAGTTTCCTTGATTACAGCCGAGATTATAGGCGGTGGTAGTGCTGGTTGAAAGCATGTAAAAACTCCAGTCCGTTTGCGGTTTAGCTGCCACAGCAAACGCCTTCGGCATCGTGTGCATTGTGACCGCTACACCCAGCAGAGCGCACATACTCGCAAGAACCAGGACTCTTACGCACTCAAAAATGGCCCTTCCACTAAAAAGTGAACCAATGGAACGCAGTATACGAGTGACGCCTACGATAACAAGTTTCCCCAGCAAATACGGTTGATGTTGAGGCATACGTGCTTCCCTTTCATGGCTGTTTCTCGGATACGACAGCACCCCATGCAGGTGCCTGTCCAGGGGACAGGGGACAGGGGACAGGGGACAGGGGACAGGCGACGTCAACGTCAACGTCAACGTCGCCCCTCCAACGCGGCTACATCTGGTGAGTGTGTTTGAAGTAATAAAAGCCGAAACCCCTTCTTCTTATTATAAAAGAAGAATTTCGGTTTGTCAATATTCTGGATGTTTTTTTGAATATTTTATTATCTGACTGCTATCTTAATAATATGTACTATAAAAGAGCAAAATACTAATAAAAGGCTATGCAAACGTAGCAATAAAAAATATATATATCACACGCTCATTGACATAATCCAAGAAATTTCTTGTTTTCAATGCAAGAAGCGGTGTGATGACTGTATACATGCAGAATCATCACACCGCTTCTTGCAGCACAGATACTCTATTCGCGTTTCCAGCCGTTCAATTTTGTTATTCGCGCTCCCATATGCGCATTGTTTATTGCGGGTGCCAGCGGTGATACATGAGGCATCGCCGTCAGATGTGTTGGTGGCAACGGTGTGGCTTGCTCTGATGGCAAGGGTTGAGAAGTTTGACGCGGCGGTAAAGGGCCAGTTGTAGGCTGTGCATGCTGCTGCTCCTGAGCTTGAACAGAATGGGCAAGCGGCGATGGTGGTCGGTAAGGCAACACATTGCTTTTAATATGTAGAGAGCGTAAGAGCGCACTGATTTCCACCAGATTATTGCAGCTTTCTGGAATGGTGAGCGGCTCGCCATTCCAGGATTTATCAAGTGCAACACTTAAATCATGTAAAGCATTGGAAAGCCTCTGCGCTTGAGCATTGATGTGCCAGAGACGTGTAAGACGCTCCGCCATCAAATTCAAACTGGCGGCCAGTGGCAGCAAAGCGCCGTTGTCCAGACGCGCACGTGCCCGTAAATTGCCGTTTGCCAGATTGGCCTGTACATCTTTCAGGTGGTCAATGCCATGCTCCAATTCGAGATTGTGCCGTGCTATGGCGTGTGATTGTTCGGCAATGCGCTTGTTGGCATATTCCAAACCTTCCAGTGTCTCCGCCTGCTTGCGGGCCAGCGTTGCATTATCACGCAGCGTCAAAATCTGGCGAATGACAACCAGGGCTACGACACCCAGAGTGGCAAGCAGGAGAACAGGGCGAATGGCAGCCTGCATTGGGTCAGTAGCAAAGATATTGAGCGTCAACACGAACAACAGAAAGGCCAGAAGGACATAGGGAAGCAGTTGTGACAGGCTGAAATTGCTGTGTTCGACCTGTTGCCGCATGCGTTCCTCGATAACTTCCGGCGTCGTTGCCGGGAGAAAGCGGCGCGAATACGCGGCAATTCCCATCGTCATCATACCAAACGGCCAGCCGAGATCAATCCATGTTGCCTCGACATACGTTCCTGCGTTGTTCTGAACATTAAAGAGGAAATCAGAGAAGACAAAGAAGCAAAGGCCCAATCCAAGTACCAGCAAGCTTGTGCGACGGGCCGTCGCTTGATATGCACGTCCCTGTCCACGCAACAACAGAAAAATGACGCAACTCAGCAAGGCGGTATCGGCGATGGGATAGTAAATGCCGAGCAATTTCGCTAAATTCGCTTCGCCTGGTGCCTGAGCAAGCGACCCTAGCAGCAAATACCAGGCAATGGCGAGAATAGAACCCATTGCTATCAGGCTATCCAGCAAGAGCGTCGTGCGTTTACGTCCCGCGCCGGAAGGCGGTTGCAGCATCAGGCCGCCAAATACCAGCAAAGGAAAGCCGGAGTAGCCAATATCCGCCAGTGAAGGGAACGGACTCTGTCCAATAGACATGTAATAGCGCCAGAAACTCTCGCCGATGCCCCACATCATAATACCCAGACCAATGAGTATCCAGCCAAATTGTTCATTGCCTATCCACGGTTCGGTTTTCTCATTGCGCTGTCGCGGCGAGGTCGCACTGATAAGTACAAAGCAGCCTCCGATGAAGGCACCCGTTAATGGCGAAAATTGTCCCACGCGCAGCACAAATGCGCTATCTCCAATGTGAAACACAACGATGATCAGCATTGCCAGAGCTAACCAAAGCACTGATCGAACAATAGTACGCGATGACAACAACATACGTCACCTCCCATACAAGGTTGATCGAATGGGGCAAAGTTGCTGCCCCACACTAAACGACGCTCTACAGGATAGATAAACCAGTTGCGTGGGAAGGAACACGCGCAAAATACAGGTATCCCTTCCCCACACACTCCTTTCTCCATTCTCTCTTCACCACATCTCATACCATCCCTGGAGCCTCACAATACAACCCACAAAAAGCAGTATACGGTAGAGAACTTCACATCATCTCCCAGCATGCTTCCATTGCCTTACAGCAGGCAATCCAATCAATTCACGCATGGAGATACCCAATTCATAGAGAAACTGCCGGGTGAGCATGAAACGCTGTTGGCGATTAATTTTTAGAAAAAAATCTTATACCAGTCTTATCATCATTTCAATGTAAGGGCCGGTGAACCGGCCCTTACACGTTTCTTAAGCAGAGATAGAACTGTTTTGCAGGTAAGCATGTACGAGCGCAAGCATCTCCTGGGTGGTAAATGGCTTGGTCAGATACTCTTTTGCACCTGAAAGACGCCCTTTTAGCCGGTCTAAGACGCTGCTATGTCCAGAGAGAATAATGATGACGGTGTTCCTGTAGCGATGTTTCATCTTCATGTAGCGAGCGACGCGGTAGCCATCCACTTGCGGTAGACCGATATCGAGAATAACCACATCAGGCACAAGGTCCCGCTGCTTTGTCAAACTCCGAATCGCCTCGACGCCACTCGCGTAACAGACACAATCAATACCTTCGCGTCGCAGACTCACCTCAACGATTTTGCGCACGGTCAGCGAGTCGTCAATAACCATCACCATTTTATTCATCTGCTTGCTCCCGTCGTCTTTACTCTGCGCTCTAGTAAAAAGAGAACGTGCATGACGGCCTATTTACAGAAGCCGCCATGCGACAATAGATTGCGTTCAATTCACCCGATCATGCGTGTGCGCATGATCGGGAGTGAATTGGCTCACTACAACCTACTGTGGAGAGTATACCGGGGAACACTTCATATCATCTCCCATACCACTTCCAGAAATCAAGATATTGGGTCACTATGCAAACATGAGTCATGCCGAATTTCTCACGAGTAAAAGATGTATAAGAGGTAAGAAAGGATAAACGGACGCCCGCACGGGGTCACCCACCACGTCCACCCGACCCCCGTCCCCTTTCAACAGGAGGTTTTTTGCCATGCCCATCGCCGCCCTGTCATGCTGAGTGCAGCGAAGAATCTGCGTGCCACAAGAGATTCTTCGCTGCACTCAGCATGACAGGGCGGGGAACCAGGCGTAGCAAAAAACCTCCTGTTGAAAGACCCCCGTCCCTACGATGTACGACGCAGGTTCGCGTCGTACATCGTAGGGACGGGGGCGGTGCGGAGGCGGTGGGTGGCCCCGCGCGGGCGTCCGTCGTCTCTCTATTTTCTCGCATTGCCGGTATTGCTTGTAAAAAATTCGGGATGACTCATGTTTGTAGATTATCGAAGACTTCTTACACTAATCCATTTCCGCGCACTGCCCGGACAATATAGCCGGTTTCCAGAATGGAGGAGATAGTGTAACCAAAGTGTTGTAGTTTGGCACGAGTACGCGATAGCACATTACGCACAGGTTTCATCTCCTGTTCCCAGGTGCCACGCTCCATTGCCTTCCGCAGATGGCGGCGTGTCTGTGCAAGCTCTTCATCAGTGACGATGCCATTGTAAAAGCGAGCGTACATGATTTCGTAGGGGCAATAGTAAGGATAGGACTCCAGTAGGGGCAATAACAGGCTCAATTCGCTGTTCGTAAATTGTTGTTGCAGCACCATATGTACTTGCATGCCATCCCACACAAGGTACGAAAGTGTGCCGTTCGCAGGATTCAAGGCCAGCCGGTGTCCAGCGGGCAATCCCCCTTGCAATGAAAAATGCTGGATAGAGATGTCACATCGCTCAGGTAACTGGAAGGCGACTTTTTCTTCACGGTCGGTCGGTGTCGGTGCGATTGCTACTTGCATAGTACATTCTCCGGTTCCGGGGCGCTGTTGCTGCCGTTATACTCAGATATCCTCTCGTATCACGTTTTTTTACTATAAAATGGACACTGTCCTTGATATAATTATGCCCGTAACCATATACACAAAGAAGAACTTGTGTTATCATTTTCTTGAACATCTTTATCATATTTGCCGCGTTCTGGAAGGAATGAAGATGTCTATAAAAGAGACAGGCCCTCAACCACAGCCGCGCTTGCGTTTAGCCGAGGCACGTCTCTCACGAGACTGGTCACAACAAGAAGTCGCGCAACGTATCGGCACGAACTATGTAAACGTCAGCCGGTGGGAACGCGGCGTCACAAAACCAACTCCTTATTTTCGCCGCAAACTCTGCCACCTGTTTGGTATGACCGAGCAAGAACTTGACCTGGAAGGCACGCTTACAGTGCCTACAGAAGACAACTTGTATAAGACAGGAAAGGCAGATACGCACCCTGAGCAGCCACCTGTTGCCTCTGCACCTTCCGGCCTCTTACTCGCTTCAACATCCCGGCCAATATACGACCCTGCTATCCCAGCAAAACCTGTCATACGGCTTGTTGGACGTAATCCAGAATTATTTCTGCTCAGACAGTATCTCCTCGAAAGTGATAGCGTCGCGCTGACAGCCCTCAACGGTTTGCCGGGTGTGGGCAAAACGGCTCTCTCTATCGCCCTGGCTCACGATCCGCAGTTACGAGAACATTTTCACGATGGTATTCTCTGGGTTGGTCTGGGTCCTAACCCCGATATTCCTGTCTTGCTGAGTCACTGGGCAACACTGCTCGGCCTCTCCACGGCGGAAATCGCAGCACTAGACAGCGATCAGGCCTGGGCAAAAGCGTTGCATACAGCGATTGGTTCGCGCAAAATGCTACTTGTCATTGACGATGCCTGGGAAATCGAGCATGCGCTGACATTCAAGGTAGGTGGTCCCAACTGCGCCCACCTTGTCTCGACGCGCTTTCCTGCCATCGCTACAGAAATCGCTCATAACCGCGCAACCGTTATCAAAGAATTGAATGCAAACGAAGGCATAAAATTACTGAATACGCTGGCTCCCGGCATTGTGGAACAGGAGGAGCAGATGGCAACGGATCTCGTACAAGCCGTCGGCGGCCTCCCCCTCGCGTTGACATTGATGGGCAATTATTTACGCAAGCAAGCGCACAGTGGGCAGTCACGCCGCATTCGTAACGCGCTACAACAACTGACCCGTGCCGAGGTACGGCTGCAAATCAGCGAACAACGGAGCCCCATCGAGCGCCATACCAGCCTCTCCCGTGAGAAGCCCCTTTCGCTGCAATCAATCATTGCCGTCACCGATACACAATTAAGCAGGGAAGCGCGGGCCGCTCTCTACGCACTCGCGGTCTTCCCACCCAAGCCCAATACCTTCTCCGAAGAGGCCGCACTTGCCGTCACCGCCGTTACCCCGGAAGCCCTCGACACCCTCTCAGACGCCGGACTGCTGGAGAGCAGTGGACAGGCTCGCTACACGCTGCACCAGGTCATTGCCGATTATGCCCGTATACAATTGCAAGCGTCCCTTGACATGCAGCCTTACGCCCGTCTGATTGATTATGCGATAGATTTTGTCGGTACGCACAAAACAGATTACGAACTGCTCGAACAGGAAAGTCCCATCATCCTCGCCGCGATTGATGCTGCTCATGACATCAACAGGCCAGAGGAGCTGATACAGGCCGTCATTGCCTTCGCACCATTCCTGCTACTGCGCGGCTCCTACCAACTGGCGGAGAAACATCTGCAACGCGCCCGCGATGCCGCCGTCACCCTCAATGACACCTCCGGCGTCACAGGCGCCCTGCTCTATCTCGGCGAAATAGCACTCAAACTGGGCAACTATCCGCAAGCCGAGAACCTTTTCCAGCAAGGCCTCGCTCTCGCACGCCAGTCCAACAACAACGAACTCCTCTGTGCCTTGCTCACCGACCTCGGCGGCGTCAAATGGAATCGTGGCGAATACTCACAGGCTGAAATTTACCTACAAGAAGGTTTGGCTCTCGCCCGTCAATTAGGAAGTATTAAACAAATGAGCGGCTTACTAAAAGCCCTTGGATTAGTAGCAGCAAGCCGAGGAGATTACAAACAAGAAGAAGCTTACTTGCAAGAAGGTTTGGATTATGCGCGTCAGATAGGCGACAGAGAACAAACGTGCGTATTATTGATGAATTTGGGGGCGACAACAGGTGAACAAGGAAACCATGCCCAAGCAGAGGTATATTTTCAAGAAGGTTTAGGATTGGCACGCCAAATTGGACATCAAGAGAAAATTAGTGCCTTATTAAGCAATCTCGGAGGAGTTGCTATAGAACAGGGCCATTATATACAAGCACATAAATATTTACAGGAAGGACTTCGCTTGGCTCGTCAAGCGGGCAATCGTGAATGGATTAGCCTTACACTTAACAACTTGGGATTAACAACACGAAAACAAGGAGATTATGTACAGACATTAGCATACTTACAAGAAGGTTTGGAAGTAGCCAAGCAAATCGGAACACCTATGATAATTGCAAATATTTTATATGAGCTTGGTAACTTTTATCTTGACAAGCAGCAAATAGAATCTGCATATGATATATTCTCCGAAATGCAAGACACAATCCACGAAGGGGATCAAGAACTTGTAGCACTTTCACAATATGGTTTAGCTCGAGTTGCTTTCGCAAAGAACAATATTGAAGAAGCTAGACGCCTCGGAGCGATGAGCCTGGAATCGTTAGAGGGAATGGGAAACAAAAATACAAATGAAGTCAGAGATTGGGTGAATGCGAACGAGGTGTAGGGACCGGTTTACCGCGTCCGCTTTTCCTTGATAGCCTATAAGGTATTTCTAACAAGTATGCGGACGCGGTAAACCGGTCCCTACTGCACAATTGCCTTAAAACCCCCGTTTATAAACACTCGGCGTCAAATCATGCGGTGCTATATTATATGGTTGTGAGACCACATGCGACGGGGTGGTGGTATGGATGGAGGATGTTGGCGCGGCGGCGTGGGTTGAGATAAGGGTTGCCAGCGCCAGATAGGTTGTTAGGACGACCAGGGCTATCATCGGTGCGAGCCAACGGAGATAGTGCTTGAACATGAATAGGTTCCTTTCCTCTGTTTTTACATTTCGCTATGCTACAGTACAAGGCTTAGTAAACAAGTGCGCCATCTTCGTCTACTGAGAAGTAATGGCCGCCTTCGGTGCAGTAGTATTGCATATTGCCGTCTTCGTCAGTTTCGGGCTCTGTTTCGGTTTCGAGATCAACCAACAATGTCGCATCTTCGCCATCTTCGGGGCAGGTGTAGTATTTGTCGTAACTCATGCTGTTGTTCCTTCCTCTGTCTGCCTTGCGTTGCCCTACCGCAACGTGCTGCGTTGTGACTACTTCATTCCTTTTGTTCTATCTATATGACTGGAAATAGAGCCTCCGCTTAAAACCGCCATGCACAAACGGCATACTACGTAAGAACACCAACAGCAAAAAAAGACATAGCTCACACAGAACATGTGAATGCATGTTTGATGGGAGAATTTCGTGACACGGACGATCAACGAATCACGCTATGCTGTTTCGTGTTCTGTAGCAGTATCTGGATACAGGTTGGTCAATACGATGGAGGTTGTGTTGGAGATAGCCAGCAGAGTCTGCTCTACTTCACTCCTGTGAGTCTACCGGATAACAGGAGAAAGGTGCAAGGTGCATAGCCCAAATAGGACAGGGTTGGAAAATTATAGCTTTGCAAGGGAGATGTTCATAAGAGGCTATTCAGGCCCTCTCCATTGTAAATCAAATCTCAGATATATCAATTTGCAGCGAAATACATCAACCTTTTTAAAACTCCTCAATCGTTGAAGTATCTTATGTAAGGTTTATTGTTGTCTTATGTAAAGAGATGTCAATATATGGCGGGAATCTCATGTTTCTAAGCACATTTTGTATATATGAGGTTCCTAAGTTTGATAAAGCCAGATGAAAGGCACAAAAGGTATACTTATGATAAGTGATGGAAAAGGATGAGTACGGGCCTGGAGGAGGCCTACTTGATACACTCTCCCCCTCTCCATTGCGTACCGATGTTGTTTGCTGAGCAAGTACTTACCAGTTACAACAAAAGGAGCTTCCCTGCATGCGGAAACGAATCGTTCCTCTATTCCTTGTTCCTCTGCTCTTACTGGCAATTGTAGCGATGATGCCCATGAACGCCTTCGCGTCCTCGGCGGCCTCACAACAACACACACCACATTTCTTCCTGAAAGCCACCTTGCATGGCAAAGGGGTACCTAATGCGCCCCAGGCGAGCAACCTTAATTACTATGGTGGCCCGGTAATGGAAGGGACGGCAAACATCTATGCCATCTTCTGGGAGCCATCAAACAACGTACAATCCGGCTATAACTCCCTGATTCAACGCTATTTCGGCGATGTGAATGGGCAGGGCCTATACAAAAACAACACGCAGTACAAGGACTCGTCCGGTCGCTATCCATCCGCCGAACACCTGGCCGCATCCTGGGTGGACAACAGTGCTTATCCTGAAAGCCCGTTGTTGGATAGTGATATGCAGAATGAAGTGAGCCGTGCGCAGTCAGTCAACGGCTGGAGTTCCAGTGTCAATAACATCTTCTTCGTCTTCCTACAAAAAAACGAGGATTTGTGCTTTGACAATACATACTCCCAGTGTGCGTCCAATTACTTCTGTGCGTATCACAGCTACTTCGGCAGCAATACCATCTACGCGGCGATGCCTTATGCCGCCAGTTTCTCCTGCAATCCCGGCAGCAGCCCGAACCATAATGATGCCGACCAGACGATCAATGTCACCTCGCACGAACAAATGGAGGCGGCCACTGATCCACTTTTGAATGCCTGGTTCGATAACTCAGGTTACGAAATCGGCGACAAGTGCGCCTGGATCTTCGGACCGCGTAATTCCTCCGGTGCCGATGTCACCTGGAACGGACATGGCTATATCGTCCAGAAGGAATGGGACAATTATCGCCGTGGGTGCGTCCTTTCCGGGCCGTAATCGCTGATTACCCATAACTGAAAAAGGTTCGTTCTAAACGAAACAAAAGACCTCCTGACCTCCTGAAAAACAGGAGGTCTTTTGATTAAGCGCTGAGATGCATCACTGTTTCAGCTGAAATTGTAGAGCCTGATACCGACAATGGGCATCACTACATATTGAAATGTAGTGATGCCCATTGTCGGTATCAGGCTCCAAAATCGCTATCAATCACGTGTGGAGGGTTGATAGCTGCCAGGTTCCGTGCGAAAACTGATGGCGAGGCGATTCCAGCCATTGATAGCGACTACCGCGAGTGTCAAGTTCACCAATTCCTCTTCACTAAAATGCTGGCGCACCTGCGCGTAAAGTTCATCGGACACATGGTTATCCGCAATCTGTGTCACAGCTTCTGTCCAGGCAAGTGCCGCACGTTCGCGTTCCGTGTAGTACGAGGTTTCGCGCCACGCATCGAGACTATAGAGACGCTGCTCGCTCTCGCCAGCAACTCGCGCATCTTTCCAGTGCATATCGAGACAAAAAGCGCACTTGTTGATCTGAGAAGCACGCAACTTGACCAGTTCGAGCAGCGACTTCTCAAGACCGCTCTCGCGCACATATCTTTCCAGTCCAGACATGGCACGATAGCCACCTGGGGCAACCTTAACATACGCCAATCGTTCTGCCATCGTTCTCTTTAACTCCTTTACATTCTTCCATGACATATACATGCTCTGAACAAAGGGTATCATCAGGATGATATGATAACAAGAGCCAATCTGGTGGAATATGAGTCGGCCATAAAACAGAAAGAGAAAGCAATATGACCGAGATCGTTGAACTGTTACGACAACTGGTAGCCATTGATTCGATTAACCCCGACCTCGTGCCAGGGGGTGCGGGTGAAAAACATATTGCACGCTTCGTGGCGCGATGGTTTGAACGGGCCGGGTTGGAAGTTGTGTGGGATGAAGTTGCACCTGGACGCCCCAATGTGATCGGTATTGCGCGAGGCAGAGGTGGTGGGCGCTCACTTCTGTTGAATGCCCATATGGACACCGTTGGAGTTGCTGGCATGGAGCGGCCTCACGACCCCTATATCGAGAACAACCGTCTCTATGGGCGTGGAGCTTACGATATGAAAGGCGGTCTGGCGGCAATTATGGCCGCGGGTGCCTGGGCCAAACAACGAGGATTGCGTGGTGATGTCATTATCACCGCCGTCGTTGACGAAGAGTATGGCAGCATTGGCACCGAAGCGATTGTTCAACAATGGCATGCCGACGCTGCCATCGTGACTGAACCAACCGAACTGGAGATTTGCACGGCGCATAAAGGCTTCGCGTGGCTCGATGTAGACACCTTCGGCGTGGCTGCCCATGGTTCGCGGCCCGCACTCGGCGTTGATGCTATTGTGAAAATGGGCAAGGTGCTGGTAGAGTTGGAAGCACTGTCTGCCACATTGCAATCAACACCGCCTCATCGTTTGCTCGGTAATGGATCCGTTCACGCATCCCTGATTCACGGCGGACAGGAACGTTCCAGCTATCCACAACATTGCTCCCTGAGCATAGAAAGAAGAACAATTCCCGGTGAGACAGCCCAACAGGTTGAGGCTGAACTATCTACCATCCTTGCAAACATAGCGGCAAACGACCCGGCATTTCAAGCAAAGATAACAATGGGTCTGGTACGAGATTCCTTTGAAATCTCGTTCGATGAACCCATTGTACAGACGGTGCTACGTCAAGCCACTCGCCTACTCGGTTATGAAATTCCCGAAGGCGGTATGACTGGATGGATGGACTCCGCGCTCCTCTCTGCTGCCGGTATCCCAACGGTCATATTCGGCCCCGGAGGACAAGGAGCCCACGCAGCCGTTGAATGGTCTGACATCACACAGGTGGAACGCTGCGCGGAGATACTGTCTGCCACGGCAGAAGATTTTTGCGCATAGGTATACAGACCGATGTTCGCGGGTTGCTGGATAGAGTTGTGCGAATGCGACCTTGATTGTGAGGCAGAAACCAAAATGCCAATGATGAAGAGTACAACCAGCAGAACCATGATCATAAAAAGGCAACCGCAAGCGCCATGGCTCTGGCGTCGCGCTTCATAGCCCGGTCGGTAACGGCGCATGAAAAAGAGCAGACCCAGCGCACCCAGGACTTCGGCGAGCGGATTATTTTGTTGCTGCTGCTGATCCAGCAATGGATTGTATTGCTGTTGAGCATTCGGCGCTTGTGCATAGGGTGGAACCTGTTGCATTGAAGGGTTTTGTTGTGGCGAGCCTCTATATTGGCCTGGCTGGTTGGCCGATTGTGCGGCAGCTGTGTCAGTGCCGCAATTCGTGCAAAAACGTTGCCCCGCGGGAACCATTGTACCGCAAGCCGGGCAAGGATGACCGGATGTCTGTGCCATATATGTTTCCTCCTGGACCAGACGATAGGCGTTTACTAGCTGACTATAACTGATCCTATCATATCCCCATCCTCAAATTCTGTCTATGCGTGCGATCACCAATTGTTGATGACATAGTTCACAATGTGCCGATTCCCCGCCAGATAATGCCGATAGCCATCCCCTTCGGTCATATCCAACAATATAATTGATGCTTCTGTTAGCCACGAACGTACCTGCTCATCGATGGATAGTTATGATACCTACCGTGATGTGCATATTCACAATAAACGAGCGGCAATCTCAGATACATCTCTGCCTCATAGGCAATCTGCAATTCTTCAGGACCTGATAATATACCCTCACACCAGTAACTACTCCAACGGATACATATGAACAACCGAACCATAAGCCATCTCTGGAGTCTGCACGTAAGCGGTACCTACTTTGAGTTGTGCTATACGTGAAGCAAGGTCTTGGCCTGAGTGTCCACGGATAAAACCAGCAACTTTCTTGGAATCTGGATAATTGACGCGGAAGATAACTTTTGTACCCGCATTACCCAGGATATCCTGATGAAAGTCATTGATGCCCTGGCTAGCAACAATGACAGCAATACCAAATTTGCGTCCCTCTTTCATCAGTTTAGGTAGTGTTACGTCTTTCGCAAGGCGATGCGCCTCATCCAGCACAATGGCAAGACGTAAACGGTTGGTATTGCCCCAATGGAACATATCTTTGTACAGCTTACGAAGAACAAAGGCTCCGGCTGCTATTTGCAACTCTTCTGCATAGAGATTGTGAAGATCAATAACCAGTCCTTGACGAATCGTCGTAAGCATGTCTGGGGCATTCTTAATAGGCTGGAACAGGTTCATCTCCAACAAAGGACGACAACGAGCAGCCACATTGTTAATATGACGCTCCTGCTCCTTCTTCTCTATACGTTTGAGAACCTCACCAGGAGTTGGATAGTCCCGATCTACCGCCTCCTCGTCCGCGAACCTATGCGCTTTATAGGCATCTTGTAGTGCCATAAATATAAGATCTCGTTGCATTATCCCCATGCCAGTAACATTGGCAAAGATCTCAGCCAATGCATAGCTGGTAGCCATCCACCCACCTGAACCATTATCTAACGTGCATTCAAATGGGGAAAATGGTAATCCCTGTGCAGTATCAACCACTGTAGGATGCATAGTCTGCACAAACGAGCTTTGTGAGTCAGCGAATTGACCATGAAAATCCAGTACCAGCGTCGGTACCTGCTGTCGGCCGAGTTCATTAAGAATCCGAGTAATCGTCCACGACTTTCCCTGTCCTGGAATACCGAGAATGAAAAGGTGTGGACTGCCCTTCGTACTGGGCATCCATTCGACTGGTTCACCTGATGATTCTCCCAGTGGAATCTTGATCTCATCTATTGGTGGCTGCACTTGTATATCCACATCTCCATTGGACATATTTTCAGCAGGATACTCCTTCGTTTCATTCTCTCCTCCATCAACGAATAGAGTATTGCCGACTAATACATCTTCAGCATTATTGCTATCACTCTGGTTTTCCACTTCTACAAACAATGATTGTACCTCATCAACGTCGGTAGAACGGTTCAGAAGAGATGAAAATTCGGCAGCATCAACATCCTGAAAGTCCTTCGCGGTCAGTACTCTGATTTTCGCTTTCTCTTCTGTCTGTGTTTCAATGATTAACGGTTGTTTGCGTTGCGGACCCTCCAGGTTGACAATATAGCCTTCGTAATGTTGCCTGAACTCAAGATTCGTTTTTTCAAGACGAGCAAGCTGCTCTATAAAGGACTTTTCGGCGTCGGGCTCGAACAGTTTGTAGCGACGTGACCGCTCAAAGTAAAATCTGAGGACATTGGCGAGATACGAGCGTTGCAGTATCCCATCCACTCTCTTCTCATTGAAAAAACGATTGTACATAGCCTGCGCGGAACCTTCCATCTGGAGAGCCATATCCGTTGCTAGCTCTTGCAGAGGAACTGTGCCTTTACGCCATTTGACCTCTATAAAAGTTGCATCAACAATATTGCGCCGCAGCGAGATAAGTACCATATCGCAGCGACGTTCCCCTTGCTGAGATTTACCTGAACCGTTCAATGAGAAGAGACGAGGATAGATATCTACAGGAATGAGGATAGCCTCTTTTAAACGCCCCTTCTTTTGCAGCCACGCAGTCACTACACCCAGTCCAACGGCTTCAGCAGCACTGTTTGGCGATTCGAGTGCCTGTAATGCCAGTCTACCAGAGACAGTTTTCAGGTAATGCAGTAATTGGCTAACGCTTTGATCGACACTATTGAACCCTAAATCAGCCATTGCTCGAGCTAGTAGCGCCTCAATCTCTTCATGCCACGCTGTCGTGACCATCATACGATGACCAAACCCTTCAAGTGACTCTGGTGAATAGTCAAGCACATATTTTTGAGCCAGCGTGCGTAATTCCGGTTCATGGGGTGAGTCATAATAATCAAGTGCAAAGAACCGATCCATTGTAATCACCCAGTTGGTATTAGTGTGCAGATGCTCCAGGAGAGTTCCACGATCCTTTTCAATCCGCACTTCCAGCATAGGATAGACATCATTGCGTCTGTTGGCAAGATAACCTTGCGCATCCAAAATACTTTGATGAAGTTCTACCAACGTTTCACTAAAACGAGGACCGACAGGATGAGCCTCCGGCTTTTTCACACCCTCCGGTATGATTCGGTAGTACCAAAGCAACCCCTGTTCATCAGTCGTAAACTGCGGAATGAAGCGCGTAATGAGACCATAGAGGGAAAAGCTACTCATTTCAAGTCGTGCTTCTATCCCATTTTGTTCCTGTGATCCCACCACGATCGATGGTTGGGTCAGGTCTGACACCACTGCAAGATGTGCTTCAGGAGTTTTCCTTCCCAATTGGCTGATCGGGCGAACTGTGGTTGAAAGACCTGGCAAGAAGTAATCTGTAACATGGTCACGCGGCTGATCAAGACGCTGCAATATCTGCTCTAATGCCTTGAGATTACTTTTATGATCATCTGGCATATAGGCGGTAATGTGAAAAGAAGGGACGAAATGCTCTTCATCCTGATCTTCTGAGATTGATTCGCTGATAAACTTCCGTACCGCCTCGGCAAAGAAATCGCCTCGATCAGGGTTAACAAGTGTCGTCACCAGCGTTTTCGCATAGGGATGTGAGATATAGAATCGCTCAAGATGCTCTTTCAAGTGTTCAGGTTGAACATCGCCTATGCCACTTTGCTCGTAAACGCTCCCCAATATAAAAGCAATATCTCCATACCGGCGGTGTGGATCGGCGACATCAGCAGGTAACGCAACACCATGGTACAAACGGATATTCTGGAAAAAGAGGAACGATTGTTTTGAGGCAGCATGATAGGCAAAAGGGGGTACATTCGTTGGGGCCAACAATCGCAGTGCCTCCCTATCAATATTGCGCTTCCGCTCGCGCTTCGGAAGCCCGGATAAATATTCCTCCCAATTGCGTAATAACTGGGTATAACCGGCAAACCATGCGACACGCAAAGGATGCGTCGGCAAGATAACAATTGCCTCTTCCTGTGTATTCTTTCTCCCCTCGACCTGTATAAGCAGCGAATCAACGGAAAGTACCTCAAGCATTTCATCATGCTCACACCGGCTTTTCATTAGTTCATCAAGTAAAGCTTGATACGATTGAGCATAGCGTAAAGCCATATTCGCAAGTTCCAGCGTCCATTCGACGGTTTCAATTGTGTCTCGCGGTGACATCTTTTTGAGGCGATTGAAGAATGCCTCGCGTGCTTTCCAGAACGAAGTCCATGCTGTGTGATTACCATATTGCAGAGCATATAGAGATATTTGTCCTACATTGACGGGCCGAATCTCATCAACGGAAAGAGTAAAACACCCACCGTTGCGTGGGTTATCTCTGACTTGCCTTTCAAGTTCCAACAAAGTTTCACACAGACCAATATTAAGAACATTACGGTTGGGAAACGCTAGACTAAAATACATGAGTTCTTTGGGTGTCCACAGTGGCTGAGTACCTTCGTCCAATATCTGCCCATCCGGCATCCCCATTGCTATCTCAAGCCGACCAAAGGAAAGAGTAGGAACAGTACTCCGACTTTCACGCCCCGGCGGTGGTGTATCGAGAGCATCTTTCATAAGGAAAAACTCAGTGCCTCTATCATCAATGACAGCACCTGTTTCCTCATCGATTATTTCATTACCAGTCGCATCAAGCGGTGCTACTCTGACACAAACCGGGCAATGCGGAATTTCGTCTTCTTCTATATCAAGTTTGATTGTAACACTACGCCGATGGCTGGGAATTCTCGGTATCTTAGGTTCAACATAGTCACTATCCTCAGCAAGTTCATATTCGGTATCAGATGGAAGGATTCGCACACTCCAACCACTCAAATTCTGCGGTTTTTCCGGTTCGCATGACCACTTCACAACCATTGTTCCTTTGGGGCCGCAAATCGCTTGCAGACTACCATTCGCTTCATCAAGTTGCTTCAAACGACTAGAACTTTCAACAAAACCCTTTGCATCTATGAACGGTTTTACTTTCACCAAACGAATATCGCTGTGGTCAGTCTCGCGAAATACCCAGCGGTCAAATGTCAACTTTCCTTCTTCTGCGAGAGCCTGGGACCATCTGGAAACATCATTCATGGCACGTCCTCGAAAGAAACGACCAAGTACATTTGCGGTATCTTTGTCAGCTTTCAAGCTCTGGATACGCTCACGAGCTGTTGCATCCGGGCGCGTTGGGTGCGAAAGCGCAAGAGCATTGTTGCGATTACTCGTCAAATGTTCGGCAAAGTCGAGACGCGCATCAGCAATCAAGCCAACCCGCCAGAGTTCCAAGCCCAGACTATCATCGTCAGTTTTATGTGTAAGCGCGGTCACAGCAAAGTCAAGCCGTTGCTCGTAGCTTGCCTGCAACATGCCATGTGAGACAAAACGCAATACCTTTTGCGCATCCTGAGGAAGCCGTTTTATTTCTCGTTTCAGCACTGTCTCATAAAGAGTACGCCCGTCAATAAGCGAAAAAGAATTGGCAAGCGAGCTATAAGCGGCATCTACCAGGTCTGAGGGTACAAAAAGACAGAGACGTACTTGCTTGCGATTGCGTATTTCAACCGCCTCGTCGGTTGTGATAAACAATGGGTCATACTGCGTATCCCCACTACGAGGTATAAGCACATGGATTACGAGATTTGGCTCTCGTGAACTGTGCATCATGTACCGGCAGATGCTGGTCACCTCGGCTCGTTCGAGAAAGTCCACGCGGGCGCAGTGTCCATCGGTAGTACCTTGTAAACGGGCGAATATCTCATCGGCAAGCAATTGTGTTCGTAAATCGCTCATGATTCTCAAGCCTCTACTGTTTTTAGCGTAATATCTGTATACGGTGGATGTAAACGTTGGATGGTAAAATCGTCCGACAGGTCACGAAAGATGCCCATCTGGCGCAAGCGATTTTGCATAGCTCGCAAATTATCGTGTGCCGCCGCAATATACTCAGCCCCCTTAAACATATCAGGAGGACGATCTATCAGGATACCATAACGCTTCTCTAAAAATTGTAGGAACTCTTGCAGACGGATAGATTGAATACCTTGCGATGACAGCCGCGCAGCCGCCACCTGAACAAGGACCGCTAACAAATCATTAGAAGGAGCATAACGCCACGATGCACGGCTTCTGGTTGATCCAGCAAGCAAACCATGCGTTTTTTTAATACCTCCAACACTCCAGTACCACTTCACAAAATGCTGAAGTGCACTATCACGCTGTCCTTCCACCAGCAGATTCACAAGCCGCTCAATATCCGTATCTGCCACATTGGCAATATCATCCAACCAACTCAGTTCTTCTTCATCTACATCATCTCCTACATCATTTGGAACTGCATTCTCTTTACGGATATTTTCCATATCAATATTTGTGTGTGTTTCAAAATATATTGACAGAGTTGGGTCATCCCGTAAGAAGAGCAAACCTTGCAAATAAAACGGTCCAGATACACTTCCGTCGAGAATCGCGTCAATTTTTACTTTTCGCTGTTTATTAAAACTAAGTAATTTGGTATAGGAATCGAGCAGTCTGAGAAGCACATTTGAATACAGAAATTGTTGATACGCCTCAATATCTCTTCGCACACAGGCTTTCGCCATTTCATGACTACGCCCTCGTACATCTTGTGTGAAATCCAGGTAGAGTTGCGGAGTAGATGGTTCGAGCGGATCACGCATCGCCGATGGTAACGTCTCCGGATTTTGTACCAGCTCGTTGATCGCATACACAAGTTTGAGCGTGTAATTGAATAGTTCAAAGTTGATGAGTGCAAGCAAATTATAGGTAAATGCCTGTGAAGGCATACGTTTGTAATATTCAAACAGATAGCGCAGAAGGTCTGTCGCCAATTCATCTGCTAGTTTTGGACAGGCGGGAATCTCACTCTTTTCGCGACTCAATCCCGTTCGTGTATTATCAAACCCATCCAGAAAGGCTATAGAAAGTCGCGTTAAAGTATCAAGTTCAGTTTTACCGTCGTAGCTACCACCCAGATCAGGCATATCGCCAATATTGACGCCGCGCCCAAAAATGATTTTCACCGCTTCCAGAAGTTCTCTATCTGCTCTATGCATGTTTTCCCGCAACGCCTGGTAGATGAATGTATCTGCCCCACGATGACGGCTACCTTTCAAAGGGAACCCCGGCTTATGAGCAAGTAGCGTATAAGGGACGATAGAGGTAATTTGTTCTCCCTGTTTGGCCCGACCGATTCCGCCCGTCGTAATCAATGTAGTACGCACAAGATGTTCTAACACTTTACGCCCTACTCGGTCATCAAAACCTTGCATGACGTGATTATGAGATAATTTATCAATATATCCCTGAATGGCTTCCGGATCGTTGGTTCGTTTTGCTTTTCCGCGCCCTTGCGACAAAATGGTGTAGAAAAGAGTAGGCAAGAACACATCGATATCGAAATCGTTCATATCTATAGTGAGAATTTTGGGGAATTTCACCCCTTTGAGCTCCTTTGGCAATTTAACTTTCATGCGTCTACCCCTTTTTACATTGCGATACGAACGATTTTGCCCGCATCCTGAGTGATGCGATGCATACGGTAGTGATTTTCGATCAAAATGAGGTCGCGTGTCTCTCCCAGGATCAATGCATTTTTGAAGAGTTTGAGATCTTCAAGCAAAGGTTGGAACTCTTCTGAATCAGGTAGTAGACCATCTTTCAGGCGCATCAGCAGCTCAAACAGGTCGAGGGTAATTTCAAGGCGAGGGAAACCTTGCCCACGTTTATATTCGAGAATCATGACTTCCGGTAATTGCTCGATGATATTCCCAGCAGAAAGCCGCTCAGGATAGAGGTTGAAGTCTTCTAAGGGAAACTGTTTAAGAACAATCAATTGTTGTTCTTCTGAGGCGCGTACCTGCACACTCAGGCTACCTTCTGGAATATCTTCAATGATGCCATCGGAGCGCAGAATACCCAGCGCAATGTCTGCGCGTATCTGGTTTACAGCTTCGTCTTCAAAAGTGTCGTCGAGGAGATCAATGAAGTCTCTGGCATATTTATAGGGCAGTAATGAGATAGCACGCACTTTTGGCAAGGTAAACGCAACAGCTTCTATCCCCTTCGCCGATTTCACCTCAAAGTACAGGCGGCGTTTCACGGCGGCTATCCACTCCACTTCATCTTTGAAACGCTGCATAGGCAGATCAATATCATCAGTAAAGAGCATACGGCGCGACTCCGCATCGGCAAGAGATTGATGAAAATGCAGGTAGCGGTCAAGATGTGGATGCGGGAAACGCGCTGGATCAAGCGCGGTCATGTCTTTGAGCAATTCATCGTGCATCTCAAGTGGCGCAAATGACGATCTCCAATAGGTGAGATTGACTAACGATGCTCCCACCTCCTCGTTTTCCTTCGCGGAATGAACGAGTTCACAACTGGCATTACCTGTAATCAGGTAGGCAAGCGCGGAACGCATATCGCGCATCGTCATATGCCGTTGACGGCGCAGGTGGGAGAGCAATAACAGGTGTTCAAGACCCTGTTGTACTTTCTTTTTACGTAGCGCGATGGCATTGTTGCGTATCGGACAAATAGCCTTTGCTGCACAATCATCACAAATTGTCCATTGCTCTGATGCCACGAAACGCTGCAGCACCTGAGAAAAAATAGATTTCTCCGGAGCATTTGGGAAGCCAACGAACGAACGATTTTTCAAATCTATCACCCAGACAGGCGAGGATTCCAACGACATATTGCTTCTTGATTGCTCCACCTGCTTTGCCAGCCACGGGAAACGATCTTTGTGACGATCAAAGAAATCCACCAGACGGCCATCGTTGATTGCTACCAGTACTGTGAGCGAAACTACAGGTACCAGATTGCCTTCTAGACCTTGTAATTTTTGTATGAGCTGTTCGTCCGCATTCTGTCCCCTATCCCTATGTGATTCTGAGGCATCATAACAGCTCCGAAAAATATGGTTTGCGTCGTCCCATTCCCACCCACTGCTATCGGGTATACCCTTCTGTGTAGCATCCCTTGCCCATAATTCCTGCTGCACCTGCTCTAAAAAAGCAGTCTTGCCATCGCCTGGGTTTCCGGTGAGAAAGACGATTTTTGGATGATAAGCAAAAATCGCCGGTAGCAAGTGTTTATCCAACGCCGTCGGGACATAGGTTTCGCGCACAAACGGGGTATCTAAACCCCTATTGTCAGCATTGCCAGTATTGCTGTTGCGATAAAGGCCACGAACATGCTTCACCCAGGGGTTTATCTGCGGTAACAATGGCTGCGCTTCCACCGGTTCCACGACAGCCAATAAAGCGTTTTGTAGCTCTTGCCGCATCTGAGCTACCGATTCAGGTCGCTCTACTGGATCATTCGAGACGACACGCAGTAGCACACTCGCTATCCTGCGCACTTTTTCATCTGTTAACCCCACTGGTATCCGAAGATTGCGTTGCTGACCATTTTCCAGGTCAAATGGAAGATAACCAGTCAGCGCCTTAAACAACACTACGCCTGCGGCGTAGCGGTCCCCAGTCGGCGGAAATTGCGATGCAGTAAGAGCTTCCGGAGGCAAATATAGTGGTGTTCCTGCGAAACGCACTTTGCCTGTACCATTCTGTTTGAGCGCAAAGCCAAAATCTATCAGCACCGGGTGATTGTCTTCTTCATGCAAGATAATATTTGCGGGTTTAATATCACGGTGGAAAAGTTGTTTCTCTTCTAATTTCTCAACGGCATTCAGCAAATCCTGTGCGAATACCCACCATTGATCCAGTGACCAGGGAAAATCTCGTTCATACTCCTGTAAGGTTAACCCTGGAATGTGTTCCATTTTAATATGTACCTCATCCTGGGGCCGAAAGATATCCATGATAGTCGGTATGTATTTACTCTTGAATTTTTTGAGTGCGTTATATTCCTCGAAAGCTTGAGCAAAGTCTTCTTCTGGCCGAAGTAATTGTTTGAGAACACAGAATCCCAGATCGGCCTCAGCGAAATCTGCATAAGTAGCAAGATACGTTCGCGCCATCGCTCCTTGTCCCAGGATGCGCTCGACCTTATAATGTCTATCCATCAAATAGAGTTCTTCCGACTGTTCCGAACGCATACGCCGTGCAAGCGCAGTAAGTTTTGCCACGATCTCTTTTGCCGTTGGAGGTGTTACTTGATTTTCAGGAAGAATAATTTGTCGCAAAAGTGCAGCCAGCCCATTGATAATATCAGTGGGAACAAGTGACCAACGATGCGGAATATCAGGAAACATGATCTCGCTCTCGATGTTGGCGCGTATCGTAGAAATAGGAACGCTGGCGATACGTTCGAGAAAGACGAGTGCGAGACTAAAGATATCGGTTGTTGCTGTTGCATACTCGTAGCCTACCGCGAGGTCAAACGATGCGTAGGGGTCTTCGGCTCCCAGGGCCAATTTATCCAGCGAGGCAGCAATGGAGTTTGTACCTATCCTGGCAGCAAAGAAATTTGTAAAAGCGACCTTTGGATCTTTCCCACCTTGCAGGACATAGACCGTATCTGGCCCAATAGCGCGATGAATGACTCTTTGACCATGAATGGTATCCAGTCCCTTAAAGCAAGCCGCCGCCAGCAGAAGTTCCAAGGAAAGTTCTTCAACAGTCTCCGGCCGCGTATACGTACTTAACGGTTGGCCCTTGAGTGGTACAATCGGCACAATGAAAAAGTTATCAGACCATATGAAAGGAGTCTCGACTTCAGCAACAAGCCCTGTGCTATGCAATCCCTTGAGAACAGTAAATTCTCGCTGATAAAATTTGCGTAGTTCAGCAGGATCAACAGGGTCTGTTGTGAGGTCATAAACCATCAATTGCCGTACATCACCACCATCCATTGTGGCACGGAAAAGACGCACTCCGGGGCGAATAGAGGTGGCTTCTTCAACTGTCAACACATCGTTGATGCGCTCTGGTACCGTGAGCCGACTGGAGAGATCCACCAGCGATTTTTTGATGGCCTCATGAGAATGCCCAACCAGTGGATTACCACCTTGACTATCAAGAACAAGGAGACGCTGGCAAACATCATTCAACAAAAAAACGCCATTAGCGGCTCGTGGATCACGAATAATAGGAAGCTCATTTGCAACTGAGAGCAAGACGCCACTACGCACAAAATGGTCGCCGACCTTTAACGGCGGCACACTCCAGCCAACACGCCCCGCCAGTACCTTCGCCACGTAGTCTACTTTCGCCAGTGGGCTACGCTCAGAGGAACCATCAGCACGTACCCACTGCTCATCATTACCGACAATCTTCCCACGCCACGACTTCTCATCCAGTAGAAAGACCCAACGTTTCCCGACTACAATGAAATCCATCTCAAAGGAACGTATAGCAGAAGTAGATAATGTCTTGTTGCAAATCACCAGCCAGCTCGCAGGAAGTTTTTGCAACTCTGCTGCTGCCCTGCGCTCTCCCTCAGTTGCGAACGACGAGGAACCATTGATCAATTCAGCCATCACTCAAGTTCTTCTCCTTGCGTACATTATAGCATGCGTTTAAATGTTGGATACCGACACAAAGGCAAATTGGGTACATTACAAAACTTTTGCATCAGTTTGTTATGTGGAGTCCTTCTGTCAGAATGTAAAGTAGACAACTTACACAACACCTCCACAAGATATATTGTGCATTCTAAAGGTAAAGCAGCTTTCCTGTCAATATACTACATACACAGCTAAATTCCCCACCACAACAACGCGCCCACCGCGAGACCACCCACAATTACTATTGGCAATGTGAGCAGGGCCAGTTGGATGCTTATTTTTCGGTTGCGTGCAACAACATAGAAAATAACCACGTTTTCGAACAAACCTACGAACGAGGCCAGATATATTGCAACGGCGGCAGGAGTGGGAGCGATCAGGTGATTGCTCACCTGCGTACCAACCAGCACCGACGACGAGGCCGCGCTTGCCAGCGAACCGAAAACAATTACCGCCAGAAAGCCGATTGCGCCAAAGAAACGCTGCGCCAAACCTCCAATTACTGTGAGCGAGAGGAAGAGCAAGCCAAAGTTCAACACCGAACTGAACGCTAACGGCGACTTAAGTGGCAGCTCATGCAAAGGGGGTTGCGTTTTTCTTCGCGAACGCAACACCATAAATAGGGCGATGAGCGCAGCAACGAGAGCCATTGGACCCAGCACTACCAGCACAGCAAGACTTGCCTGTGGACCCACTGCCAACGAGAAAAGAGCGACCAGTACGCCATTGCGTACAATCATCGCCAGGTCTGCCAGTAGTAAGTCGGGAGTAACTGCAACAGCGAAATCAGGAGCATTTTTGAGTTCAGTCCCTAAAAGCGCAGAGGTGGCTGCGCTATTGACAAGCCCCCCCAAAATGGCGGCATACCGCACGCCCTTCGTGCCTAGCTGGCGTAATAGGATATAGTTGATGAAGTTTAAGGCAGAAACAATAATTACAGTCAACCAGATTGAGCGCGGATTTACGATATGCCAGGGGTCTATATAGCCATCGGGCAGCAAAGGATACACGACAGCGATAATAAAGCACATCAGCAATGCGCCGCGAATCTCAACAATTGACAGCTTACTGGTAAAAGCCACAAGCTCAGTCTTCCAGGAGAGCAGCGCCGTCACAACAATGGCACAGGCAAAAGCAAGAAAAAAGCTTCCGCCGCCAATGAGCATTCCAAGTACATTGGTCAGAGCAAATGAGATAGCAGTCGTGATCTCTAATGGCTGATCTTCCATGATAAAATGAATATTGATGAGGGCAATTACCGCGAGGACAGTCCCTACCTCAATATACGCCAGTATCGGGTTCACCATCCAGGCAATCATTCCCAGCAGCGCCACAATGGTGAAGCTCCTGACCCCCGCGTCTTTATGCGACCACTCGCGCTGGAGGCCAATCAGCAGACCGATGCCAGTCGAAGCGGCAACTTTTTCGGCTAATACCAGATAGGAAATATCCATACCGTCTCTCACTGTTTACTATTTCATGGTGATAATGGAGTTCTGCTATGTTTATTATATGCTATTCCCATTAGATAGGACGATGATTTGATACACACCGCAGTCAGTTTCGAGGAGCATACCTCGTCAAATCTGGCTTTTTCAGTAGAGATGCGCATGGATACCTATCTATACGTCTTCGCATAGTATAATCAAGAAGTGAAACGAAACAGCGTCTGCTCTAAGCAAATTCTTATCAACCTGAGCAGTTACTCACAAAAGGTAATCTAGTTCGGTATGTTTTACGTAATTAAGGTCAAGTGAACAGATTGGAGAGTCCACAATGACCTGCGAACAATTTGAAGAATTGTCGGGTGCCTACGTACTCGACGCCGTAACCCCTGCTGAACACCAGGAAGCGGAGGCACACCTCGTGCAATGCACGAAGTGTACGCGTCTTATCCAAGAGTTGCGCTCAGCAGTAGCCTTTTTACCACTGTCAGTCCCACAGGTGAACCCTCCGCCATCGCTGGGAAGGCGTGTAATCAACGCTATCCACGAGGATGTCGGCCTGACCGCGATGCCCACACAACGTTCACGTATCGTTCAATCCCCACGAAGCACAAAACGGCAACACTGGCTCCCGCGAGTACTGGTAGCGGCTGCGGTTTTGATGTTCTGTCTGCTCGGTGGTCTGGGAGCATTAACCCTCTCCCTGTCCCATCAGGTCGCATCACTCCAACAACAACTGGTACAAGCGACCAATCAGCAACGCGCATCCGCCGTAACAACATTCAAAGTGCAAGGACTGGCTTCCGCTCAGGGAGCTACAGGTGAACTGTTGTACTACCCGGCACAAAATATGACCGTACTACAGATGCATGGCTTGCCACCACTCAGCGGCAACCAGGTATACCAGGGCTGGCTTTTGCAAACAAAGGGTAATCAGCCGGTCAGCGTTCTCAGTATCGGCCTATTGAATAGCCAGACAGGAACCGCCAGTCTTGCCTTTTCAGGAAATGTGACCGGGTACAATGTTACGGCCATCAGCATCGAACAGGGGCCAAAGGCGAGTAGTTCTCCCAGCAAGCAAGTAATTGCCGAAGGGTCACTATCATAGAGAGATGAACATGCAGGTAGCAAACAGGTATGTAGCCTCGTGTTGCATACCTGTTTGCTACCTGCATGTTCATCTCTCTAATGATTTGTTCTTTTACGGTTCAACAGGTAAATGGTCATATAAAACAGCAATGTTCCCAGGGTCGAGCCCCCCAGAATAATCCAGATATTACGCATCAGTATCGTACCAATTGAGCCATGAAAAGTTGAGCCGACACTATCGCCGCTGCCGCTATAAATGGGAGCGCAATTCGTTCCACCGGCCATTTTGTTTTGCCCGGGTTTCGTAGTGGCAGTGGGGGAAGGCACAGGCGTTCCTCCCCGCCGCCGTGGCGGGACGGTCGGTGTCATCGTCGGCGTTGTTGTCACCGTCGGTGTCGGATTCGGCGTGCTGGTCGCCGTAGCAGTTGGTGACGGCATCGGTGTTGGCGTTGGTGTGCTGGTCGCTGTAGCAGTTGGTGACGGCGTTGGTGTGCTGGTCGCTGTAGCAGTTGGTGACGGCGTTGGAGTTGGCGTCAATGTGGGTGTCGCAGTCGGGCTCGGCGTGCTGGTCGCCGTTGCGATAACAGTCGGCGTCGCCGTCGGCACAGGCGTGCTGGTCGGACGTGGGCGGGGTGTTGCCGTCGGACGCGGTCGCGGCGTTGGAGTTGGCGTCGCAGCATGCCCTCCAGAACCATATCGCGCCGTTGGGCTGGCAAGAGATTGCGATGCTCTCCCTGTAGTTGGCGTCAATACACATGGATGTGTCGTGGGAGTTACCGTGGGTGCATAAACAAGCGGCGTTCCACCGGGCGTTGCTATTTTCATCTGCGACTGCGCGGTCGCTGTTAGCGACGCACTAAGCGTATCGCTTCTATTGCCGGATGGCCCCTGATGGAACCACAAAGCAGACCATGAGGTACCCACTGTAACTAAAAGTAGGGATATACTGATGCAAATGAGAAGAAAAGCCAGTGAGACCAGTATGCCACGCCCACCATATCCCCTATTCCAGATTGCCATCAACGTATCTATCATCTTCTTCTACCCTTTCCCCCTGAAATTTTGCTTACAGACCCGATAGCATGCTAGATGGTGCATTGACGGTAGAAACACCATCAGTCATGTTTATCTCGGCCACACCGATATTTTCTGTACAGGCCTCATTGAAACTTTCACTGTGCCGCGTCTCTACACGATGCTGGAAACACTTGAGAATTGCCTCGATATACATCACACATTCAAGGGGTCGGCGCAACTCGAAAATCTCTCGCCGGTACCAGTGCGTTGCTTGAAAGGCAACCGCTCCACGCAGGCGAGAGATATGCAACAGCCGCCCATAATCCAGCACAACCTGACTTTTGCGTCCCATGTAAATCATGCGTGTATTGGTCAGTATAAGCGTTCCGTGGTCTTTCGCAGGATAGGTGTAGCGTATGGCTTCCCCAATCGGCTCGTCGCAGAGCGTAGCATCTACGCTATAATGGGCAATTTCTCCATCCTGCAAGCATACAGGCACATGAACAACCGGCAATGGCTCCTCTTCAAGCTTACGCACCAACCGACCAACATCAAAACCGTGTTCGCGCAGTGAACGCGCTACATCTAAACGGTGTTGCCGGCGTTCGTGCTGTTCTTTACGAAAATGTTGCCAGTTCGGTGTAGGCGTCTCAACCTTCGCGGTGGGAGCCTGCGCGAACTCCTGCAAGCACACTTCCTTGCCCCAGCAATCATCATCCAGCGTCTCAATGTCCTCTAAAGGCAATCCGAGGTCGCCTGTCTTAGTTCCCAGCGTGCTATCCAGAAATCCATCTACAAAGGCATGCACAGGTTCTTCAGCGACATCCTCTTCAATAGCATCAAGTGCATTTGGACTGCTTTGTTGTACCAAAGGGAATACTGGTTTGGGAATAGTCTTAAACTGGGTTTTGCGTTCTCTTTCCCAGTTATGGAAGGTAGCGGTGCCTGTTGCATTAACATTTGCTTGCGTAATTCCTAAGTACTGCGACGTCAGATAATCTATTGCTTTCTGCGCCTCATCTATAGCCGAGATACCACGCAATGTCACCTGCTTTTTGCCGAAGTGCAATTCCAGTCGCACAGAATCCACACCCATGATATGCTGATAAATAGGGCGAATATGTGTCAGGTCCTTGAGTGCATAGCATTTACCCTGAACATCAAGCATGTTGCGGTATAGCCGAAACACCTGCCCCCAGCCAAACATACATTGCGCTATCGGTAGTTCTTTTCGCATCTCATCCATCCTCCCCACTGCTTCCAATCGGGTAACCTCATGAAAAATGGGCTCCCATCATATATAAACGTGAGTGACTTGAGCAGGTAACGTTCGAACAGCACTCATTGATACATCCATAGTTTTGAAAATTGCATGAGTCATCCCGAGTTTTCAGAATTAAAAGATGCATAAGAGGTAAGAGAGGATAAACGGACGCCCGCGAGGGGCCACCCAACCCAACCCTGACTTTTACCCACAACTTTAGTGATACATTGGTGAGAGATTGAAAAGAGAAAAACTTCAGAAAAGAACGATTTTTGGCCTCTTGTCAAGCCACAGATCGTTGACCCAGCGTTTCTGTCGCTGAGCCACATCCAAGTCGGGCAGAAAGCGAGCTGTGGAGATACACGTCAAGCATGTTCTGCATGGCATCGAGCTTCCAAGCTCTTGCCACTATGGACAGCACTTTCTCTAGCAATCGACTTTTCTTCTATGTATTCACAATCAACGTTGTGGGTAAAAGTCAGACCCAACCGCACCGCCCCCGTCCCTACGATGTACGACGAGAACCTGCATCGTGACATAGTAGGGACGGGGGTCGGGTGGTTGGGCTGGGTGGCCCCGCGCGGGCGTCCGTCGTCTCCGTTCTTCCTCGAATTGCCTGTATTACCTATTAAAAACTCGGGATGACTCATGTATATCCCTATACTAGCGTTTCTTGAAGCGGGCAAACAGCAGGCGCACCAGCACCTTGCGCAGACCGGGCCGCATATTTTCGCTCATCTCATTGAGGATATGAGGCGATTGCGTGCGTGGTTCCGCGTACTTCTCACGCACAAATAGCTCGGTGAGGCGCTGTAAAGGAGTGGCATGGCGGGGTACTTGTTGGCTTAACAGGTAGCTATATTCATACGGTGTCTGTGATGCCTGCGGCGCGAAACCCGCCCAACTTGCAATTCGACAAAGTCGCCAGTACATCCCCGCGATAACAGTGCTTTCGGGATAGAGATTGCGCCACCAGCGCGTGGCAAGTGCCAGTACCAATATCAGAAGCGAGAAGAGCAACGCACCAATAGTCAGGGCAACGAGTAAGCCCTGGTTCACTCCACCAATAAATGTACTGCCAGTGCTACCCGGCGTAGTAGGCGGATGAGCAGGTGTTGTCCCCTTTTTAGTTGAAGACGTTGGCGTAGACTTCGCAGTTTTGGGCGTCGACACAGGTGTGGGTGTTGTCTGCCGTACAGGCGCGGCGTTCGCAGCATAGCCGGGAGTGGGATCAAAATTCACCCAGCCAAAACCCGGCAAATAGGCCTGTACCCAGCTATGCGCGTCCGAACCATCCACTTCCCATACGTCACGTTGCGGATCAAAATGCCCGTGACTAAAACCATTTACCATGCGTGCCGGTATGCCCAGCAAACGTGCCATCATCACCATTGTCGTGGCGTAGTAGGTACAATAGCCCTTGCGCGTCTGCAATAGCCAGTCCGCGGCATCCACATTGCTGGGAACTGGCGGGTTATTCACCGAGTAGGTAAACGTGTTCTGGTCGCTGAGGTGCGACTCTAATTGTTTCAGCGCATCGTAAGGATTCGTTGTCCCTTGTGTCCATTGCCGGGCAGTCTGTAAAACGGCAGAGGTAAGATCGTTGGGCGTCTGGAGATAAAACGTTTTGAGCGTCAGGTAATTGGGGTCCTGTTGCCAGAAGCCATTATCGGCTTGAGGGTACGGAACGGCTTCCAGGTCTGCTGGTACATACTCCGGTTGTGTAGATGTTACCTGATAATGTTCGCCCACTGAGAGTGGACTTTGCTGTGTCCAGGCACTCGTGACCCCGCTGCCATAAATGCTCGTTGCTCTATCAAACGTGGTGGGCTGCGACGGCCCAAAGATGTAGTACTTCGTACCTTGCGGCGGTATCACAATGGTCACATTCGTGGTAATTTGCGTACTATTCTGCACTGCGGCATCGGTCGGCAATGGAGTATCAGGAGCAAAATTCTGTGGTGGTGTTGTAACTTGCGACGTCCAGGTATGTCCATCAAAGCGGTCGTAGGTAAAACCCTCAAGATATTGCGGCGCGGCTGAACTGGTATAGTACAACACCTGCCCCGTCGGTAAATGCACGCTACCGGTAATGGACAACTGGTCGCCAAAAAAATTCGCCGGTGCCTGATAGGGTTGGAGAATAGAACTGGGATTTTGCAGCGAAACGTGACCTTGCGTGACATTGGCGATGACGTTCGTGAAGTTGTTCCAGATGGTGGCACCCGTCTGTGGCTGCCCTCCCGCCGGTACTATCGAACCAATCAACAGCGTGCCAAGCGCCAGCAACAGAGCTATTTGCATCGAACGCGAGATGATGCCGCGCAACCATGTACGGTCAGTATGTAAACCTTCCATCTTCCACAGCGCCAGTTGCGCCGACAGGTGTATACGTGCTACCAACAATAACAGCGAGGCCAGCAGGATCACAATCAACCACGACATATCCTGATTCGTCACATTATTGAGGTTGACCAGCATAATTGAGCAGTAGACAAACGCGACGAGCCAGGGCAGATGAACACGATAGATAAGCCACGCGCCAAAATAGCCCAGAAAAAAACAGAGGAAGGTCAGGTAGAAGAGAAAAACCATATCGGCACTGCTCGGTATGGATGAAATGCCCCCATCCACAATCGTCGAGCGTATATTACTCAGCAACACAATCCACGAAATATGTAACGCCACAAAGCTGGTCAGGTAAACCGCGAGCCAGTGGCCCAGCAGACACGCTGCAAGATGCAGCACCCCTTGCGGCATCTTTCGTATCTTCGCCACTCCCAGACCAACAAACAAACCAATAAAGGCGCTCCAGGGCAAAATAAATGTACTACTCTCGTAATCCGCAGCGATAATGGAATAGACAACACAGTAGACGGCAACAGCTAGCAGCCCCATTGCCAGCCAACCTTCAGTAGGTGCCAACACAAGCCTGCGTTTTGACTGTTGCGCAGATTGCACAGGCGAACGCCCTAACGGTTGCACAGGCGGCATATTCTGCCTGGACTGCGGAACATACTGAACATTACTCCCTCGCACCCCCTGCGAGGAATACGGCTCCGCGACACTCGACCTCATCAAAAGCTCCTCCAGACAACATCCTTATAGACATAGGTGCATTTCAATAGTATACCGTATCGTTTCCAAATATGATATGCCATAGGTCACATGGGTATGACTCATCACCGGGGTTAGAAACATTTGCATCTACAAATTAGACGTAAAAGCTTATCAAATTGTATCAGATTGTTTCTTTCTTCGCCACTATATCCGGCATCACACACTTTGACCGTCCAAAGAACCATAAAAGCAAACTGGCACTGGCGAAGAGGCACGACGCACCAAAGACGAAAGCGGTCGAGAGGCTCACATTGGTCTGCAACCATCCCGCAATCGTTGGCCCAATACTGAAACCAATACTCCATGTCAGACCATAGAAGCCGCTCAGGGTTGCCCGGTGACGGTCGGAAACCTGCTCCATCACGAAAGCGGCATAGACCGGCTCAATCAATGTGCGCATAAATGAGCGTGTGTACTCGCCCGCTATCGCCAGATAGATATTGGGTGCGAAGCCCACCAGAATCATCAACGGGGCGCTGAGATACATAACCGTTGTGAAAATGCGTAGTTTGCTCCAACGGTGAACGAACAACGGCGCGGTCAGCGAGAAGATGCCACCGGCGAGACCAGAAATGGTGAAGATAACACCCAGTGGCCCCGGCAACAGGTGGAAACGCAGCACAAAGTAGAGTTGTATCAGCGCCACCACAGCCCCTTCGCCCATTGTGAAGAGCAAATCGGGAATTAACAGTTTAGCAAATAGCATGATCGGCAACCTCTCCTGCTTCACCCTCACTACTTTCTGCTCTACCGTCTCATTAACAGGCGCAGTGTGAGCAGTACGCTTCGGCTCACGCAAAAACCAGAGCGGTATGCCAAAAGTGAGCGTTACCAGTGCCGCACTCAATACCCCCCAGCGTAATGGCACCGGGCTGGCTGCAGAAACATGCAACAAACCCGCCACAAATTCAGGGATAGCGCCACCCAACAAATTGCCGAGCGAGCCGATGCCGAGCAATAAGAAGCTGTTCAAAGCCAGCACACCAACACGTTGTCGCTCCGTCGTACTCTCGGTCAACAGCGACAGATTGGTCACCCAGTAAGCCGATGAAACGATCCCTTGCAACAGGCTCACGCCCAACAGTAATGGTGCGGAAGTTACCAGACCGGTGGCAGCAAGAAAGACCGGCGTCAAGATAGCAGTCAGCACCAGCAGAGGCTTGCGTCCAATGCGATCGGCAATAAATCCGCTCGGTACACTGCTCAACAACGAACCAATGGCGGGCATCGCACTGAGCAAACCAATAAAATCCGGCTTATAGCCCAGGCTATGGGCGTAGTAGGTGATATTCAGCGTGGCAATAGTCAGGTCAAACCCCGCCCGTTGACACACGTCAACGAAACGGAAAACCTGTTTGACATTGGTAAAGCAAACGGTTTGGACTTGTCAATATACCACCGTTGACGATAGTAAAACAGTTGAAAAGCTCCTCTCAACCATTCGGATTATTATGAAGCGGTTGAGACAGCTTGAGAAATCAGCCTATTAGCATACGCAGTCATTCGTGCTGTCTTCCCACAAGGAGAGGGGGCATTTTTATTTTCTTTCATAAGAACACTGTGTTTGTGTGTGTTGTGTGTTTGTTTCTCTTGTCAAGATATTTTATTTGTTGCACCTAGCTCGGAAAGTCTTTATACTAAGCTCATTATGGCAGATGCAACGCTTTTAGAACAAATTAGAAAAGTAGTCAAAGAAGAGATAACAGCGTCAGAAAAAAGGGTTATAAAAACTATTGAGACGAAAATTGACGAGAGCCAGGAAGATACTATCAAAGTTCTTTCTGAACTCATTCACGCAGGACATAACGACCATGAGGAACGACTTACTATAGTTGAAGAGAAACTTCATATCACCAAGAACTAATTCCCAGGTAGTGACAGACATCTAGCCTTAAAACTCTCTTTCATGTCGCTTTAACTTCCTTACGACAAGCCATAAGAAACTATAAGGCTGAGTTACCGCTTTTCGTCCTGATATTTGGAATAGGTTGATAAACCACTGTTTTGTCAAAAAAAGGAATCTCTATGTAGCTAGAAAGCGAGGTACACCTATGACTTTCAAACTTGCTATTGATGTAGCACCGCCAGATATGACATTTACTGAGTCACTCTATAAATGTCTCAAACAAAGGGCCTGGGAAAATGTTCGGCAATTAGTACAGCGAACATATCAGTTCAGATGTGCTTTATGTGGAGCAGATGAAAAAGGATTGAATTGTCATGAAGTATGGAGCTTTTCAATAGAGGATGAAACGAGAAAACTTATCGAAGTGCTACCACTCTGTAGAATGTGTCATGCAGTACGACATATGGATATGCAGCGTTTTCTACAATCTGTCGGCTTTGATACGATGAAAGAACACTTTATGAGTGTTAATGGGTGTTCTCTTGTAGAGTTTGATGAATACTATCAGCAACATCAAAACGAGGCGGAAAAGTTGGTATCTCTCGGTACAGATAAAATTATCTGGTGGAAGACAGATTATGGTCAGTATACATCTATTGTTGCGCAGCTAGGTAATCTCAGAAAAGGTTATGTATGGGAAAACGGTTACATGGTGTACCACGTTAGCATGAAGTAACAACAGACTAGAGCCTGTTAGGGACTCGACTTCAAAATGTGATACAATGAAGGATGAAAACTAGAACACCTTATCCAACTGATGTCAGCGACGAAGAATGGGCCTTCGTCGTGCCCTACCTGATCTTGTTGCC